>Ga0256404_1000082_pt1 | contig 215768 bp, 155 predicted proteins | sample RumenRJG_01DNA_FD_185990 | JGI IMG/M metagenome (GOLD analysis project Ga0256404, IMG submission 185990) | Bovine rumen microbial communities from Lethbridge, Alberta, Canada - RJG_01 | ecosystem: Host-associated > Mammals > Digestive system > Stomach > Rumen | place: Canada: Alberta...
TTATGAATGATTTGATCTATTCATATTTCGCTTCGATGCTTCTTCCTCTAAAGCCTACGATATATGATTATCTCATAATGTCTTTACGTGATAAAGATGTTATAGCAACCTTTAACTGGGATCCTTTTCTGTATCAAGCCTGGTGGCGTAATGCACTTCATGGGAGTAGCCCTCAATTGCTATTTCTACATGGTAATGTGGCTGTTGGCTATAACAAAGAACATAATATGATAGGTAGAGCTAGCATGTATACAAAAGATGGTAACATTTATTTTGAGCCAACAAAGTTACTATATCCTGTTAAACATAAGAACTATGCTTCTGATTCTTACATTAAGAAAGCATGGGATATTTTACAAGATCGTTTAGATAAGTGTACCTGCAACACACATAACGTTACCATTTTTGGATATAGTGCGCCTGTGTCTGATGTAGAAGCAATGGGATTAATGAAGAAAGCGTGGGGGAGTGTTGATGATAGAAATCTTGAACAGTTTGAAATCATTGACGTAAGGAGTGAAGAGGAGGTGACCTATTCGTGGAGAGATTTTATTCATACTCATCATTATGACTATCGTACATCTTTCTTCGAGAGTTCTCTGGCATTGTATCCTCGAAGAACTGATGAAGCTTTCTTCTGCCATTATTTACCAATTACACCCGAGGAGGCATTTGTTGAATCTAATCCTGTCCCCCAGGATTTCCAAACCTTTGAGGAAATGTGGGATTGGTATCAACCTCTAATTGACAGAGAGTAGTATGACTGACGAAGATTAAAATTCAATGTGGTAATAAGTGTTAATGGGTCGTTCCATGGTATTTATGTCAGTTTGTAAAACCTTGTTATAGGAGCCAAGTGGTGCAAATGTGGTGCATTTGAGATGTAGAAAAATCCGCAAGCGACTGATAATCAGTTTCTTGCGGATTATTCTTGGTGATCCGTTTGGGGCTCGAACCCAAGACCCCAACATTAAAAGTGTTGTGCTCTACCGACTGAGCTAACGGATCAACCTTTCGATGCTTCCTTTACGAAAGCGGCTGCAAAGGTAGGCATATTTTTTGAATCCGCCAAATTTATTCGGAGGATTTTTACTCTAATGATGCTTTTTGCCTCGTTTTTTCCTCTCGCAGGGCCTTTTGATAGCACTCTCTGCAGAGTGGCTCGTACTCTGTCGTCTCACCTAGCAGCACCCGCTGCGATCCTTCCACAGTGCGGTGACTGACGTAGGCCAAGTTGCCACACTTGACGCAGATGGCATGTACCTTCGTTACGTCGTCGGCGATGGCACACAAGGATGGCATCGGACCGAAAGGGATGCCCTTGAAGTCCATGTCCAGTCCGGCGATGATGACACGGATACCACGATTGGCCAGTTCGTTGCACACATCCACAAGCCCCATATCGAAGAACTGGGCTTCGTCAATACCCACCACATCACAGTCGGAGGCGAGTAAGAGGATGCTCGCCGACGAGTCGATGGGAGTGGATATGATATGTTTCTGGTCGTGGCTGACAACGTCTTCCTCGGAGTACCTGACGTCGATGGCGGGCTTGAATATCTCCACCTTCTGACGAGCGAACTGGGCCCGGCGTAAGCGTCGGATCAGTTCCTCAGTCTTACCTGAGAACATCGAACCGCATATGACCTCGATTCTTCCTGGGCGATGAGCCTCTCCTGTTATGTTTTCGGTTATCATGACTGCAAAATTACCAAAACGTTTTAAAATTTGCAAAGATTTTGCCGCTTTTTTTGTCTATTATGAATATTTACGCTAAATTTGTCCCCCGAAATGGGTATATTGTATATTGTTCCAACGCCAGTAGGCAATTTGGAGGATATGACACTACGTGCCGTCCGCCTGCTGAAAGAGGTCGACCTTATCCTTGCCGAAGATACCCGGACGTCGGGCATCCTCCTAAAACATTTCGATATCCGTAACTCTCTTATGTCGCATCATAAGTTTAACGAGCATGGTACGAGTGCTACTGTGGTCAGTCGTCTGCTGGCTGGCGAGAACGTGGCGCTGATCAGCGATGCTGGTACGCCTGGCATCAGCGACCCAGGCTTCTTCCTTGTCCGTGAGGCTGTGAGGGCGGGGGTAGAGGTGCAGTGCCTGCCAGGAGCGACGGCCTTCGTCCCGGCCTTGGTGTCGAGTGGACTGCCCTGTGACCGTTTTGTGTTCGAGGGATTCCTCCCACAGAAAAAGGGTCGAAAGACGCGACTGGAAGAACTCTCGTCCGAGACACGCACGATGATCTTCTACGAGTCGCCATATCGGCTGGTGAAGACACTACAGCAGTTTGCAGAGGTTTATGGTGCTGATCGTCAGGTATGCGTCTGCCGTGAGATCTCCAAGGTGCATGAGGAGAGCGTCCGCGGTTCGCTGAAGGAAGTGATTGCCCACTTTACAGAGAAGGAACCCAAGGGCGAGATTGTCATCGTGCTTGCGGGAAAGAGTGAAAAGGTAACTGTAGTATGAATAGTAATCATATTTAAATTATAAATCCAAATTTCAAATCAGATGAAAAAACTAGTGATTTTAGCCCTTGGTGGGCTGATGGTTGCAAGTTGCAACGAAGGAGTTAAGAAAGCAGAGCAGGCCGCACTCGTGCAGCGCGACTCTCTGGAACAGATCATTGCTCAGAAAGACAATGAGATCAACGACATGATGACCACTCTGAGTGACATCGAGGAGGGCTTCCGTGAGATTACCGAGGCCCAGAACCGTGTGACGCTGGCCAAGGAGGGCGAGGGCACCAACACCACGCTCCGCATCAAGGAGAACATGCAGTTCATCCAGTCTGCCATGAAGCAGAACAAGGAACTCATCAACAAACTGAAGCAGCAGGTGCGTGAGAGTAGTGTCAAGGGCGAACAGTTGAAGAAGATCATCGACAACCTGACGGAGCAGATGAATCAGAAAGACCAGCAGTTGCAGGCTCTGCGTGAGGAACTCGACAAGAAGGATATCCACATCGCAGAACTCGACGAGCAGGTAGCAGACCTCAACCAGAACGTCACCACCCTGAAGGAGGAGAATACCCAGAAGGCTGAGACCATCTCTACGCAGGACAAGACGATCCACTCTGCCTGGTTCGTCTTCGGAACGAAGAAGGAACTGAAAGAGCAGAACATCCTCGACAAGGGTGAGGTGCTGCAGTCTAACTTCAATAAGGAGTACTTTACCAAGATTGATATCCGTATCGATAAGGAGATCAAACTCTACAGTTCTTCTGCGGATATCCTGACCAATCATCCTGCTGGCAGTTACACGCTTCAGCGCGATGCCAAGAAGCAGTATGTGCTCCGTATTACCGATCCGGAGCGTTTCTGGTCCACCAGTAAGTACCTTGTCGTCCAGGTGAAATAAATGTGAATAGATATGATAAGGGATCCCTGCTGTTCGGCAGGGATTTCTTGTTGTATGATGTTACACCTTATTAATATATAAGGAAGGGACGGTGTCCTGACATCCATTTCACGACCTGACGCCACCGTTACTATTTTAAGTCTGAAGACCTCGTTGTTTTATCTGTTTCTATGTTGACTTAAATCAATGGTTGTTTAATGAAATGTTAAAAAATACAAGGGAAGTGTATCTTTTTTATAATTTTATTCGTATTTTAGAAATATATGCACTATTTTTGCAAACTGATTTGGGCGGAAACGCTCGATAAAGTCAACTAATTACACATTATATAATAATATTTAATAACCAAAGAGAGAGAATTTATGAAACAAAGACTAACAATGTTTATGATCAGCCTCTTCCTTTTCGCAGGTAGTGCGCTGGCACAGACAAAGGTGTCCGGTACTGTACTCTCACAGGAAGACGGCCAGCCGATTATCGGCGCTGCCGTCAAGGTTGAGGGTACGAGTACTGGTATGTTGACAGACGTTAATGGTCGCTTCTCGCTGACTCTGCCTGAGGGCAAGAACCAGATCACGGTTTCCTATCTCGGCTATGAGAGTAAGACAATGACGGCCAAGAACGGCATGCGTGTATTCTTGAAGAGTGACGCCACAGCCCTCGACGAGGTGGTTGTGACCGCCATGGGTATCAAACGCTCTGCAAAGGCACTGGGTTATTCGGCTACAGCCGTTGACGGCGACGAGATTGCTGCAGCACGTACTGCAGACGTGATGTCGAGCCTCCAGGGTAAGGTGGCCGGTGTGCAGATTACCTCTGCTGCTGGCGACCCGGGTTCGTCTAATTCGGTTATCATCCGTGGTATCAGTTCATTGGGTGGAGCCAACCAGCCCCTTTACGTCATCGACGGAGTGCCTATGAACAACTCTGCAGTTTACAGCAGCGATGGTCTGAACAGTGGTTATGACTTCGGTAACGGTGCTAACGCTGTGAACCCGGACGACGTGGAGAACATGACCATCCTGAAAGGTGCAGCCGCTACCGCCCTTTATGGTAGCCGTGCCGCCAACGGTGTGATCCTGATCACGACCAAGAGCGGTAAGAAGCAGACGAAAGGATTCGGTATCGAGTATAACGGTGGTCTGCAGTGGGAGCAGGTGATGCGTCTGCCGCAGATGCAGAACGACTTCGGTATGGGTTGGAACGGTGACAAGACTGACGACGAGAACGGTTCTTGGGGCCCCCGCTTCGATGGCTCTACCTTGAAGTATGGTACTGTATACAATAACTCTCAGCAGATCAAGTCTTATCTGCCGATTAAGAACAACATGAAGGACTTCTTCGACACTGGCTTCCGCTATTCGAACAGTGTGTCGTTCAATGGCGCTACCGAAAAGAGCGACTACTTCGTATCGTTCTCGCAACTGAAGGATGATGGTATCATTCCGACGAATGCCGACAGTTACAGGAAGTACACCTTCTCTGCCCGTGGTTCTCATAAGATCAACAACTTGACATTCAGTTCTTCGGTGAACTACGCCTATCAGAAGAACAACTTCGTCCAGACTGGTCAGGGCTTCGAGAACATGTACAATGCCATCATGCAGACTCCGCGTGATATCGCAATCGCAGAATTGAAAGACCTGGAAAATCCTTTCAATACGCCAGGTTACTACTATACGCCGTATAGCGTGATGAACCCGTACTACATTCTCAACAATCACCTGAATGAGAACGAGAGCGAGCGCTTCTATGGCAAGTTCCAGGTGGACTACGACTTCCTGAAGTGGTTTAAGTTGTCTTACCGTCTCGGCTTCGATACCTCTACTGCCCATCACCACATGGGTGTGCCCAACTATTCTGTATTGTTCCCTGATACTCCTAACTGGGATTCAGAACTGAGCAGCCAGACTGGTAGCACTTCAAGACGTACGACCCGTCGTCGTGAGATCAACCACGACATCATGCTGACATTCGACAAGGCTTTCAATGACTTCAATGTCAATGCTGTTGCTGGTTTCAACGGTAATGAGCGCAGACTCTCCTATCTGGATTCTAAAGTAACGAACCTGACGGTTCCTACCTACTTCAATGTCTCGAACTCTGCCGAGATTCCTACAACTAGGGAATATCAGTGGAAACGTCGTTACTATGGTATCTATGCTCAGGCTGAAGTTGCCTACAAGAGCATGCTTTACCTGACCTTGACAGGACGTAACGACTGGTCGTCCACACTGCCAAAGGAGAATCGTTCATTCTTCTATCCTGGCGTAACGCTCAGTTATATCTTCTCTGAGATGCTGAAGGAGAAGACACCTTGGCTCTCATTCGGTAAACTCCGCTTTGCCTGGGGTAAGACCGGTAACGACGCTGATGTCTATATGACCGACCCCTATTATACACAGGGTAACTTCAACTCATCAGGTTGGGCCGACAGTAAGTTCCCGTTTGCAAAGACTGGTACTAACGCATACACCGTAGGTAATGTGCTTGGCAGTATGGACCTCAGCCCTGAGATGACGACTGAGACTGAAATCGGTATCCAGTTGGCATTCCTGCAGAACCGCATCTCTATCGATGCTACCTATTATAACCGTAATTCAGACAAACAGATCACTCAGTTGAGCACCGATGCCGCTTCTGGCTATACAGCCCAGAACGTGAACCTCGGTAAGATCCGCAACCGTGGTGTTGAGTTGCTCGTCACCGTAGTGCCCGTCCGCACGAAGGACTTCGAGTGGAGCCTGACTTGGAACTACACCAAGAACAACAACAAGGTGATGAAGTTGCCTGAGGAGATGAACGGCCGTGCCTCTATCTATGGCTTCAGCGGCGGTACAGGTCTCTACGCCATCGAGGGTGAGGAGATGGGTGTCTTCGAAGCCTACGTGGCCAAGACCAACGATGCCGGCCAGATCATCGTTGACAAGAACGGTCTGCCTCAGAACACCGACGAGATGGTAAAGATCGGTACCATCAACTACGACTACATGATGGGTATCGGCAACTCTCTGAGATATAAGGACTTCTCGCTGTCATTCGACTTCGATATCCGTCAGGGTGGTCTGATGTTCTCTCGTACCCATGACATCACCTACTTCACGGGTAATGCTATGCAGACAGCCTACAACGACCGTAACCCGTTCGTTGTGCCCAACTCTGTCATCGACAATGGCGACGGTACTTACTCTGAGAACAACATCCCCCTCTATGGCACGACTCTCTACAACTACTGGGACAACGGTGCCCTGGCTATGGGATCTGGTTCTCTGATCAGCAAGTCATACGTCAAACTGCGTCAGGTTGTGTTCGGATGGAACGTTCCCGCCAAGTGGCTGGCTAAGACTCCGTTGACTGGCGTGCGTCTCTCTGTATTCGGAAACAACCTGCTGATGTGGACTCCGGCAAGCAATACGTTCATCGATCCTGAGGGTTCTTCATTCGGTAATGACCTTGAAGGTAGTTTCGGTGAGTACAGTTCGAACCCGAGTTCTCGTAAGTTTGGTTTCAACGTCAACGTTAAATTCTAAAAGAAAGGAAACAACAGTATGAAAAAGATAAATATTTTAGCCGCTGCGGGATTGATGCTGCTGTCCAGTTGTGATCTGGACATCAATCAGGACCCGAACTATCCTTCTGGCAGCGAGATTACTCCGGAACTCCAGTTCCCGTCAGTCATCAGTGCCATCGCTGACGCTTCTGGTGACATGATGTTCAACTATGCTGGTTTCTTTGCCCAGTATTTTGACCAGATGCCTGAGGCTAACCAGTATAATGACATTGCAGAACTGAACATTGACGAGTCGAAAGACCTGTTCAACCGCTGCTATCGTAACCTCTATGCCGGTGCTTTGATGGATATCGAGGAAATCAAAACCAAGACCACGAACACTTCCAACCTCTTTGCATGCCAGGTCATGCGTACACAGGCCTTCCAACTGCTGGTCGATAATACCAGTGAGACTCCTTATACAGAGGCTCTGAAGGCTGCCAGCAATTCATCACCTTCGTATGATGACGGTAAGACGGTCTACGAGGGTGTCCTGGCCGAACTTGATGCTGCTGAGGCTGCTCTCACAGGAGAAGCCATGAGCATGACGGATCCCCTGCTTAACAAGAACCTTGCACAGTGGAAAGGCTATGCAAATGCACTGCGCCTGCGTATGTATCTCCGTCTGATTGACGCCGGACAGGTTGAGTACACACCTAAGGCTATCGCCCTTGTATCTGCAGACGAGTTCTTCAGTGGGGATGTGAAGTGGGATGTGTTCTCTGATCTGGAGGGCCAGTACAATCCCTGGTACCAGTCTGTGTTCCGTCTGACCCAGAACCACTGCGCTGCCTATCCTATCGTCAGTTACATGCAGAATATGAGCGATCCCCGCCTCTCTTACATCATCCTTCCCAGGGCCAGCGACAATACCTATGTCGGCCAGTTCCCCGGTTCTAAGCAGAATCCTGAGATCGTAGGCACTTCATATAAGAACAAGGATGTAAGCACCATCGACTACAGCATCACTCACGACATGCCTATCTACCTGTTCACCCAGAGTGAACTCCAGTTCCTGATCGCTGAGGTAGAACTGCGCTTCAACAACGACGATGCTGCTGCCCAGGCTGCCTACGAGGCAGGTGTCGCCAATGACTTTGCCCTTCGCGGTATTGACGGCGCAGACGATTTCCTGGCCGCCTCTGGTGCCTGGACGGGCTCTGAGACTGAGAAACTGAACCTCATTTACATGCAGAAGTGGACAGCCCTGTTCATGCATGACCACATGGAGGCTTGGTCAGAGATTCGCCGTACTGACGTGCCTGCCCTCTCCGATGCCACGGCTGCCCAGATCCAGGCCAACCCGGTGGTATATACACCTGGCGACCTGATCCGTCCTGCTGTGAACAAGAAGGGTGATGACAATATCGCCATGAGTATTCCTTACTCCAGCGACTCTCGTAAGTACAATGTGAATACTCCTACGCCGGCCCGTCAGATTACTGACAAGGTGTTCTGGGATGTGAAATAAATAATAATAGGAACAGTATGAAGAAGATATTTTTATATGGACTAATGTTTTGCGCGACAGCCTTTGGCTTTACTTCGTGCAATGATGACAATGATCAGCTCACAGATACCAGAGTTACCAACTATATCTTGCTGACTGTCAATGGAGACGAAGTCGTCTACGTGGATGCAAATTCCACTTATGCCGATGAAGGATGTACTGCCGAGGCTGGCGGTCAGGACGTGACAAGCAAGGTGCAGACCACTAACCCTGTGGACACGAAGACCATCGGCCCCTACATCGTAACTTACAGGGCTACCAATGAAGATGGATTCTCTTCTGAGGCTTCCCGCTATGTATATGTCGGATCTCCGCTGGTGGGCACCGTTTCCGACGGCTCTTACCGCCAGACCTATAATGGTGACGGCTCTCCCAAGGCTCAGGTGGCCTGGTCGGGCTTCAACATCGAGATGCTTACCGACGGCAATGGTCTGTACTGGGTAGAGGACCTGATGGGCGGCTACTATGAGCAACGTGCCGGCTACGGCTCGCGCTACGCCATGAACGGCTATCTGCAGGTGAATGCCGACAACACGGTCGATATGGTTGGTGGCGGCGGCGTCCCGGGATGGGGCGATGCCTACGACGAGTTCACAAATGGTGTGTTTGATCCTGAAACCAACACCATCTCTTACTGTGTGACTTATGCCGGCATGGACTTTAACGTGATATTAAATTTAAACTAATTTGAAGAGTATGAAAAAATATATTTCATTTGCATTCATGGCCATCGCCCTTTCGTTCGGCTTTGCCGGTTGCTCCACTGAGACGAGTGAGGAGCCGGGTGGAACCAATGTCCAGAAGATGGCTGGTCGTTGGGATGTACAGGTCGATATCGTTGATGAGAGCGGAAGCGTTCTCTACGAGGATCCCTATGGACTGGGTACGATTACAATCATGACCTACAACACTGCAGATAACAGCATGAACCAGATGTGGCTGGATGATGATGGTAAATTCTGGGCTTTCCAGATGAAGGTCGATGTTGACTATCAGGCTCGTACTTTCTCTTGCCCTGAGAAGGACTACGATGCTGCTGGCACAGGTACGGCTGTTGTCACTGGCGGTAAGATCCTGGAGGGAGCAGCCAAGAATCTTCATGGTATGCCCAACGACAGTATCGTATTCAACATCAAGTTCAGCGATGATGATAATAATTTCACATTCCGTCTGTCTGGTCAGCGCTATACTGGTTTCTACGAGTAAATCGCAACTCACTTCTTAATATGAACCCCCTGTCGCATCTGCGGCGGGGGATTTTTATTTTGTGGCTGGCGTCGTTTAGTCACTACCTTCCCGAATTGCTATCCAGACATGGCAAAATAGGGGGTGCGTTGATAGGGATGCCCTCCAAGGGTCGTTCTGATGCCTTGCATGAGTGATGCAGATGCCTTGTACGACAGTAAGGGATGCCTTCTATGGGGGGATAGAAAGCATCTCTTACGCTGTTGGAAGGCATTGGTATAAACGGTCACGGTCACAGCTGTGACCATGTGACCACGTAAGAAAGCAGTTTGTTGAAAATACTTTATATAACAAATAGTGGAAATTTTAGTAATGAATCTAATAGCCTGTATATAAGCGTGTTGCTAAATATTCAGTGATTTATGTATGAGGTAAAATTATTTGATTTTATTTTGCGCTGTTCGGTTCTGCGGTCACATGGTCACAGCTGTGACCGTGACCGTTTTCAGGAAATAGTTGGTGGCCTGGCTTGGTGGTCTGCGTGAAAAATAGTACCTTTGCAGGCATATTTGCAAAAAGATGAAAAGGTCGAGATGGTGTCTGGTGTTTGGAACTGTCCTCCTGCTCGTGGGTTGTATAGCCGACGAGGTAGGTGGCGTGTATCTGCTGACGGAGACGGTGGATGATATGCCGTCGGCCAAGAATCATGGCGCGGAGGTGTACTTCCAGGCTGGTGATACGTGGAAGGCGCATTCATCCGCCGACTGGCTCGTCGTGGATCCAACGGAGGGTGAGAGCGGACGCAACGAGATAGTATTGCGGACGGTGGAGGCTAACCACTCCCGTGAGCGCCGTATGGCCACGGTGACTATTGAGTCGGGCGGCAAGCAACAACTGCTGACGGTTTGGCAGCGAAACGAATATGCCCTGTTCGATCCGAAGGTCTATACCGTGGCGGCTGAGGGTGGTGAGGTCGAGATGTCGTTCACCTCGAACGTGGCAAAGGATAGCCTGCTCATCTCGTATATTCCTCAGGATTGGATCGGATGGGATGGGGATACCTCAAAGGCTGGCGGAACGAGAGCCGCCGTGTGGAACGGCAGGGTGCGCAAACTGGTGGTACAGCCGAACCCGGAGCGGACGGACCGGTCTGTTTCTTTCCTGCTCGTGATGTATGGGGAGAAATGGCGGACGCTCTATCAGGTGCTCGATACAGCGTGGGTGCATCAGTTAGGGAGGCCCTGAGCGTCAGCGCCTGGACTGGAAGAAGGTCTGCATGAGTTGACGGCACTCGTCTTCGAGCACACCGCCTACGACCTCGGCCTTCGGGTGCATTGCCCTGGGGGCATAGGTATGGAAGCCGCGCTTCTCGTCGGCAGTGCCGTAGACGATACGGGGTATCTGGGCCCAGCCGATGGCTCCGGCACACATCGTGCAGGGCTCGACGGTGACGTAGAGGGTACAGTCGGTGAGGTACTTCCCGCCGAGGGCGTTGGCAGCAGCGGTGATGGCCTGCATCTCGGCATGGGCAGTCACGTCGCAGAGCGTCTCCGTCAGGTTGTGGGCACGGGAGAGGATATGGTCCTTGCACACGACGATGGCGCCGATGGGTATCTCTCCAGCCTCGAAGGCGGCCTGCGCCTCGTCGAGTGCCCGCTGCATGTAGAATTCGTCTTTTTTCCGCTGATCTTCCATAATCGTTTGCAAATATAAATCTTTTTTTGTACTTTTGCAAACGAATATGGAATTTAAGGTCATTCATATCGACGAAACAGACTCCACCAACGGATGGCTGCGCGAGAATATACGGACGTTCAGTCCGCTCAGTCCTTCGGACGGCTCCCCTGACTCGGGGGAGCAAGCGGTTACCGTGGTGGCTGACTATCAGACGGCAGGACGCGGCTGCGGCACGAACACGTGGGAGAGTGAGCGGGGAAAGAACCTGACCTTCTCGATGCTGATCCATCCGAAGGATATTCCGGCGCGACAGCAGTTCCATATCTCGATGGCTGCGTCGCTGGCTGTCTGCGAGGCCTTAGGACAGCATATCGGCGACCTGAGCATCAAGTGGCCCAACGACATCTACTGGCGCAATGGGAAGATCGGCGGGATGCTGATCGAGAACCTGTTGCAGGGTGACGTGATCAGAGACAGTATCATCGGTATCGGGCTGAACGTGAACCAGCAGGCTTTCAGGAGCGGGGCGCCCAACCCTGTGTCTATGTGGCAGATTACGGGACAGGAGACGGACCGTCAGCAACTGCTCGACGATATCCTGCGCTGTATGGACCACTATCTCTATCATGATGTGAGGCCTCAGTATCTGCAGATGCTCTATCGTCGCAAGGGCTTCCATCCCTATGCCGACGGCGACGGGGCGTTCATGGCAGAGATTGTGGAAGTGGAGGATGACGGTCATCTCGTGTTGCTCGATGATTCTGGCCAGCGACGTCGGTATGCCTTCAAGGAAGTGCAGTTCGTGATATAAATCGTAAATATATAAATCGAAAGTGTATGAGGTTTAAGAGAATTCTATTGAAGTTGTCGGGCGAGAGCCTGATGGGAAAACAGGGCTACGGTATCGACCCTGAGCGTCTGGGCGACTATGCCAGGCAGATCAAGGAGGTGGCTGAGATGGGTGTTCAGATCGGCATTGTGATTGGTGGTGGCAACATCTTCCGCGGCTTGAGTGGCTCGCAGAAGGGTTTCGACCGTGTGAAGGGCGACCAGATGGGCATGTGCGCTACGGTCATCAACTCGCTGGCGCTGTCGTCGGCCTTAGGTGCCGTGGGCGTGAAGAACAAGGTGCTGACGGCCATCCGCATGGAACCTATTGGTGAGTTCTATACGAAGTGGAAGGCCATCGAGGCCATGGAGGCTGGCTATGTGTGTATCTTCTCTGCTGGTACTGGCTCCCCGTACTTCACGACGGACACCGGCTCCAGTCTGCGTGGTATCGAGATTGAGGCCGACGTGATGCTGAAGGGTACCCGCGTGGATGGTGTCTATACCGCTGACCCGGAGAAGGACCCGACGGCCACGAAGTTTGAGGAGATCACCTACAAGGAGGTGCTGGCACGTGGACTGAAGGTGATGGACCTGACGGCCATCTGCATGTGTCAGGACAACAATCTGCCCATCTATGTGTTTAATATGGATGTGGTGGGGAATCTGAAGAAGGTGATGGATGGTGAACCTATCGGAACGCTGGTTCACAATTGATTGATAATTAAACCTCCTCGAACTCGACGTACTCGCCGTCGGAGTGGTCAAAGATCTTGCGCTTGTCCTCCATGTCGCGATCGTCGATAATCGTTACGCCACTGCTCGTAGTCGTCTTGCGGGCAGTGTCTTTTTTGTCAGCCTGCTGACGGGGTTGTTCCTGTTGCGTAGTCTTGAAATAGTCATCGCCGAAGAGATTCCTCTGCTCCCGTCTGGCCTGTTCGCGCTGCTCGTACTGGGCCTGCGTGCGACTCTGACGCGGACCTCCCTTACTGCTCTTGAAGTAGTCGTCGCCGAAAGGTCTTCTCTCTTTCTGTTCCTTCTGCTTCTGGTTCCGGTAGTAGTTGTCCTCTGCCTCCTGGCGCAACTTCTTCACGCCACGGTATGTGAAGTTGATGATGAGCATGACGATGATGGCGATGGCAATGAGGCCGAAGATAATGGCACCAATGATGAGTTTGATCATGTTAAACAGGCTTTTGAATGGATTGTTTTGTTATGACAGACAGAATGACGTACCATGCAATAATCACGGCTATTCCGGTGATGCCAAATAATAACAGGATAGGTACGCACGTGAGGATGAAGATATACTTGATCTCATTGCCCTTCCATCCCCACTGCTTGAACTTCAGGGCGAACATTGGAATCTCCGCAATGAGCAGATAACTGCTGATGAAGACGCCTGCCAGAAGGAGATAAGGGAGTGAAGAGTGAAGAGTGAAGAGTGAAGAATCTGCTTCCGCCATATAATCGTTCAGTCCGACGATGAGTGAGCCCCAGAAGAGGGCATTGGCAGGTGTGGGCAGTCCGATAAAGCCGAGAGCCTGGCGCTCGTCAAGGTTGAACTTCGCCAGCCTTAGGGCTGAGAAGGCAGCCATCACAAAGGCGAGGAATGGCACGATGATCAGATGGATGTGGAAGGAGCAGAGATAGGTGAAGATGATGGCTGACGGGGCAAAGCCGAAGGTGATGTCGTCGGCCAGCGAGTCGAGTTCCTTTCCGATGGGGGAGGAGACATGCAGCAGGCGGGCCGCCATGCCGTCGAAGAAATCAAAAACGGCTCCTATGACGATGAAGAGCAGTGCCAACTGGTAGTCGCCCTGGAAAGCGAAATAGGTGGCAATGCAACCTGAGACCAGGTTGCAACACGTAATCGTATTGGGTATATGCTTCTTCATATCTCTCACCTCTTACCTCTCACCACTACTTCAGTTTCGCAATCACGGTCTGGTCGCCTGTCGTGGGCTGTTCCATGCGGCAACACACCTCCGTGCCGAGAGGCAGGAAGACATCGACGCGCGAACCGAGTTTGATGAATCCCAGATGCTCGTCGATATAGCACTCTTCATCCTTCTTGGCGTATGTGACGATGCGACGCGCCATTGCTCCTGCAATCTGGCGCACGAGGATATCCTCACCCTCAGGGGTGGTGATCATGATGTCGGCATGCTCGTTCTCTTCGCTGGCTTTCGGCAGCCAGGCCTTGTGGTAGTTGCCATCCTGGTGGTGTACAAACTTCACCTTGCCATCGACGGGGAACCAGTTGGCGTGGACGTTCAGCGGACTCATGAAGATGGAAATCATCAGCCGCTTGTCGTGGAAGTACTCGTTCTCCTCCGTCTCCTCGATGACTACGATACGTCCGTCGGCCGGAGCCACGACGAGGCGCGACGTGTCGCCATTGAAATAGCGGATGGGGCAACGGTAGAAATTCAAGGCCAGGAACCAAGCCGTGCCGAAGATGATGATGAATATCCAGAATGGAATGACCGTCTCAAAGAAATGGAAGAGCAGGAAGGCAATGGCCACGATGGCAATGGCACCCAGAAAGAGTTCCTGTGTACCCTCGCGGTGAATCCTGATCTTTTTCAGTTTATTGATCCTTTTTCCCATTTGGTATGGCTGTTATTTTGTATTTGCGTGCAAAGGTACATATTTTTTACGTAAGTTACAAACTTTTCACGTTTTTCTTTTGGTTATTCCAAGAAATAGGCGTATCTTTGACCCTCAAAACTAACAGAATATTAAGAAAAAGATGGAAGATTTCGTACATCTGCATGTACATACATATTACTCGATCCTGGATGGTCAGTCAAGCATCAAGAAACTTGTAAACAAGGCTGTCGACGACGGTATGCGGGGCATGGCAATCACCGACCACGGTGACATGTTTGGCATTAAAGAATTTCATGACATCTGCAACGATGTGAACAAAAAGCGCAAGAAGGAAGGCCTGGAGCCTTTCAAGCCCATCTTCGGTTGTGAGATGTATGTGGCCCGTCGTGGCGATAAGAACTTGCGGGACCAGAAGGAAGACCTTGGCGGCTATCACCTCATCGTGCTGGCCAAGAATGCCAACGGCTATAAGAACCTCATCAAACTCGTCAGCAACTCCTGGGTCGACGGTTTCTATAACCGTCCCCGTACGGACCGTGCCGATCTGGAGAGATACCATGAGGACCTGATTGTCTGCTCGGCCTGTATCGCTGGTGAGGTGCCTGCGAAGATTCTGAAGGGAGATATCGCCGGGGCCCGCGAGGCTATCGAGTGGCACCAGCGCCTCTGGGGTGACGACTACTATCTGGAACTTCAGCGCCATGAGGTGACAGACCCTGCCATCCGCGCCAACCGTGAGACGTTCCCCCTACAGCAGCAGGCTAACAAGGTGCTGATAGAACTGGCAAAAGAATATGGCATCAAGTTGATCTGTACCAACGACGCCCATTTCGTGGATAAGGAGAACGCCGAAGCCCACGACCATCTGCTCTGCCTCTCTACAGGCAAGGACCTCGACGATCCGACCCGTATGCTCTACTCGAAACAGGAGTGGTTTAAGACGCGCCAGGAGATGAACGACATCTTCGGTGATGTGCCGGAGGCACTGTCGAACACGCTGGAGATACTGGATAAGGTAGAGGTCTACGGTCTCGACAACGACCCCATCATGCCGTTCTTCCCCATCCCTGAGGAATTTGGTACGGAGGAACAATGGCGTCAGAAGTTTACGGAGCAGCAACTCTATGATGAGTTCACGAGCGACGAGAACGGCCAGAATCAGTTGTCCCCGGAAGACGGAGAGAAGAAAATCAAGAAACTAGGCGGCTATGACAAGATCTATCGTATCAAGTTCGAGGCCGACTATCTGGCAAAACTCGCCTACGAAGGTGCGAAACGCCGTTACGGCGACCCGATACCCGATGATGTGATGGAGCGCGTGAAGTTCGAGTTGCACATCATGAAGACGATGGGATTCCCAGGCTACTTCCTCATTGTGCAAGACTTCATCAACTCCGCCCGCGACGAACTGGGTGTGATGGTGGGCCCCGGGCGTGGATCGGCTGCTGGTAGTGTGGTGGCCTACTGCTTGGGTATCACGAAGATCGACCCGCTGAAATACGACCTGCTGTTTGAGCGTTTCCTCAATCCCGACCGTATCTCATTGCCTGATATCGATACCGACTTCGATGATGACGGCCGGGGCAAGGTGCTGAAGTGGGTCATGGATAAGTATGGCCATGAGAACTGTGCCCATATCATCACCTATGCCACGATGGCCACGAAGAACTCCATCAAGGATGTGGCTCGTGTCGAGAAAGTGCCGTTGTCTGTCTCCAACGCCCTTTGCAAGGCCATCCCCGACCGTCTGCCTGACGGACCTGACGGAAAGGCGACGAAGATGAACCTGGCCAATGCGCTTAAGTATGTGCCGGAGTTACAGGAGGCAGAGGCTTCCAGCGACATCCATCTGGCGAATACCATCAAATATGCGAAGATGCTCGAGGGTACGGTGAGAGGTACGGGTATCCATGCCTGTGGCTTTATCATCTGCCGCGACCCGATCTCTGACCATGTGCCCGTCTCTACTGCCGACGACCCTGACTTCAAGGGCGTGAAGACGAACTGTACACAGTACGACGGACACGTGATTGAGTCGACGGGACTCATCAAGATGGACTTCCTCGGACTGAAGACGCTCTCAGAGTTGAAGGAGGCGTGCGAGAATATCAAGCGTACCCGTGGCATAGAGGTCGACCTGGATACGATTCCCATAGACGACCCCAAAACCTACGAACTCTATCAGCAGGGACGTACCGTTGGAACCTTCCAGTTTGAGTCGTCGGGCATGCAGAAATATCTGCGCGAACTGCAGCCTACGGTCTTTGAGGACCTCATCGCCATGAACGCCCTCTATCGTCCGGGACCTATGGGCTATATCCCCCAGTTCATCCGTCGTAAGCATGGAGATGAACCGATCACCTACGATATCCCGGTGATGGAGAAATACCTGAAGGATACGTATGGCATCACCGTGTATCAGGAGCAGGTGATGTTGCTCTCCCGACTGCTGGCCGACTTCACCCGTGGTGAGAGCGACGCCCTGCGTAAGGCGATGGGTAAGAAGAAGAAGGATATCGTCGACGCCATGAAGCCGAAGTTCATCGAAGGTGGTGTGAAGAATGGTCACGATCCGAAGGTGCTTGAGAAGATATGGGGCGACTGGGAAGCCTTCGCCTCCTACGCCTTCAACAAGTCGCATGCTGCCTGCTATTCCTGGGTGGCCTATCAGACGGCTTACCTCAAGGCCAACTATCCGGCTGAGTTCATGGCGGCTATCATGAGCCGTCGTCGCGACCAGATCACGGAAATCACGAAACTGATGGACGAGTGCAAGCAGATGAAGATTAACACCCTTGGTCCTGATGTGAACGAGAGTTACGAGAAGTTCGGTGTGAACCATACGGGCGATATCCGTTTCGGTCTGGCCGCCATCAAGGGCCTGGGCGACTCTGCCGCATTAGCCATCATCGATGAGCGGGAGAAGAACGGCCCCTATAAGGATGTCTATGATTTCGCCCAGCGCGTCTCCTATGCCAGTGTGAACCGCAAGGCTTTCGAGTCGCTGGCACTGAGCGGGGGCTTCGACAGTTTCGGCATCCGCCGCGAGGACTTCTTCGCCACCAATGCCAAGGGTGAGATGTTCCTTGATACCCTGGTACGCTATGGGCAGACCTATCAGTCGGAGAAGAGCCAGATGCAGAACTCACTCTTTGGCGGCTTTGATGATGTGGAGATCGCCACGCCACCTGTCCCGCATAGTGATGTGCGCTGGAGCGACATTGAACGCCTGAATAAGGAGCGCGACCTGGTGGGTATCTATCTCTCCGCCCATCCGTTGGATGAGTATAAGATCGTGCTCGACAACCTCTGCAATACCAAGTGTGTCGAATTGGCAGACCCCAATGGCCTGAAAGACCGTGCTGATGTGGTGGTAGGCGGTATCGTCACGGCTGTCCGTACGCGTTTCGACAAGCGCGGAAATCCCTGTGGATTCATCACGCTTGAGGATTTTGAGGGCTCTGGCGAGTTGGCCATGTTTGGCGAGGACTGGGGACGGTGGAGCGGCATGTTCCCCGAAGGCGCTTCTGTCTATGTGACAGCGAAGGTTCAGCCGAGGTTCCAGCATAGTGACATCATGGGACTGAAAGTGCAGACGGTGGAGTTCCTGCAGACCGTGAAGGAGCGGGCCTTGGACCGTATCACCATCTCGATGGTGGCAGACCAGTTGGATGAGCAGGTCGTGGCAGACCTCAGTGAGATCATCAGTTCTAATCCCGGCAAGACCAAACTCTTCTTCCAGTTGCGCGACTCCAAGGGCGAGAAGCATGTGCTGTTGCACAGCAAGAACAGTTCTGTCGACGTGCGTCACACCCTCATTGACTATATCGAGCGCCATGATATGCTTGATTATAAGATTAATTAAGAGGTGAGAGGTAAGAGGTGAGAGTGGCATAGTATTTGCATGAGACCAATTATCACATAGTATTCATTTTAAACAGTTAAGACAATGGAAGTAACAATCACAAGCGAGAATTTATCGAGTCTGAAGAGTGGCGATCTGCCGTTAGTTGTGGATTTCTGGGCAACCTGGTGCGGTCCCTGCCGTATGGTGGCTCCCATCATCTCTGAACTGGCTGCGGCTTACGACGGCAAGGTCGTGATAGGCAAGTGTGACGTAGAGGAAAACGAGGACTTGGCTTCTGAGTTTGGTATCCGCAATATCCCCACGATCCTGTTCTTCAAGGGTGGTGAGGTTGTGAACAAACTGGTGGGTGCCCAGCCGAAGGCAAAGATCGAGGAAGCCATCAAACAGTTGCTGTAGTTATGGCAAACATTGATGATGAAATCCGCCTGGACGAAGAGGAGAACAGACGGGAACTGGCTTATATCCGCACACAACTGCCATCTGACATCAAGAAGTTCTATAGCGACAAGGACATCCTCTATATGATGGACCTGATCGTGGACTACTACTATACCAGTGGTATTCTGGAGAGTGATGCAGAGGAAGTGGATATCGACCTCGAGGTCGTGGCAGAATACGTCTGCAAGCGTGCGAAGGAAGAAGGCTTCTGCTCCTCGTTCAATCCGGCAGAAGTATTCTTTATCGTACAGGCTGACCTGGACTTCCAGGAGCAGAATGCTTAGGTAGATTTTCCCCTCCTAATTTGGGAGGGGAAAATGTTACCAACTGACGGTTCTTGTGCCGTCGGGATTTTCCGTAATCTGTACTTTTGTGGCTCCTTCAGGCAATAACTCCTCCATCATCTCCGGCCATTCGATGAAACAGAGACCTTCGCCGTAGAAGTAGTCCTCATACCCCATATCGTAGACTTCTTCCAGTTTCTTGATGCGGTAGAAGTCGAAGTGGTAGATGGGAATGCCGTCTGCGGCGGTATATTCGTTGACAATGGCGAAGGTGGGTGAGGTGACGACGTCGTCGACACCCAGTTCCTCGCAGATGGCTTTGATGAAGGTCGTCTTGCCGGCACCCATGTGGCCGTAGAAAGCGAAGACGTGCTGGTCGCCCATGGCATCAATAAACTGCCTCGCCGCCTCGCGGATATGTTCCAAATCGTTAATCTTTATTTCCATTTCTGATATTTTTTTGTTTACAGTTTACGGTTTACAGGTGATTACCCTGCAAGCCATTCTGCTTTTTCTGTCTATAGAACATATCATCTGTAAACTGTAAACCGTAAACTGTAAACATAACACATCATCGTTTCTTCCCCGTCAGTATCACCAGGGGGATGATCATCTCCTCCATAGAGATACCGCCGTGCTGGAAGGTGTCACGATAATAACTCACATAATAATTATAATTGTTGGGATAGGCGAAAAAGGAGTCGCCTGTCGCAAAGACATAACTGGTTGAGAGGTTGGGCATGGGCAGGAGGGCCTTCTGTGGCTCTTTGATGATGAAAAGGCTCTTGTCGTCGTAGGCCAGGTTCTTGCCCAACTTGTAGCGCAGGTTCGTGTTGGTGTTACGGTCTCCCACGATCTTCACGGGCTGGGTACAGCGGATGCTGCCGTGGTCGGTGGTGACGATGACCTTGTAGTCCGTCTGCGCCAACTGCTTGAAGAAGTCTGAGATCACAGAATGTCTGAACCACGACTGGGTGATGCTGCGGTAGGCACTCTCATTGCTGGCCAGTTCGCGCACCATCTTCGATTCGGTACGGGCGTGGCTGAGCATATCGATGAAGTTGAATACGACGACGTTCAGTTCGTGTCTCTCCAGTTGCTGGAACTGTTGCATGAAGCGCTCGGCATCGGCAGAGTTGTTGATCTTGTGATACGAGAACGACTCTTTCCTGCGGTAGCGCTCCATCTGTGTCTGGATGAGTGGCTCCTCGTTCAGGTTCTTGCCCTCTTCTTCGTCTTCGTCGACCCATAGGCTGGGGAACATCTGTGCAATCTTGTTGGGCATGAGTCCGCTGAAGATGGCGTTGCGCGCATACTGGGTGGCGGTGGGCAGGATGCTGCAGTACAGGTCTTCGTCGATGTCGAATTGCTCACTCAACTCCCTGGCGAGCATCCGCCACTGGTCGTAGCGGAAGTTGTCGAGCACCACCAGGAACACTTTCTGATGGCTGTTGAGCAGGGGGAATACTTTCGTCTTGAAGACCTCGGGCGAGAGGACGGGGCGCTGGATGGTCTCCTGCCGGCCTGCATAGGTCAGGGAGAGCGAGGTCACCCAGTCGAGGTAGTGCTTCTTGATGAACTTGGCGAAGCCGATGTTGGCATCTTCTTTCTGGGTGGCCAGCATCTCCGTCATATTGCTGTCAGTGCTGCTGAGTTCCAGTTCCCAGTGCACCAGTCGGCGGTACACGTCTGTCCAGTCTTTCCATTCCCGGCAGTCCATGATCTGCATGGCTATCTGCTGGAAGTTCTGCTGATACTGGCTCTGTGTCACCTCGGTGACGATCTCCCTGCGATGGATGTTCTTCTTCAGTGCCAGCAGGATCTGGTTGGGATTGACGGGCTTGATCAGGTAGTCAGCAATCTTCTGGCCGATGGCCTGCTCCATGATATTCTCTTCCTCGCTCTTGGTCACCATGACGACAGGCAGCGAGGGTTGCAGTTCCTTGATCTTCTGCAGGGTTTCCAGTCCGCTGAGTCCTGGCATCTGCTCGTCGAGGAGCACCATGTCGAAACTCCTTTCGCGACACTGGTCCACGGCATCTGGGCCGTTGGACACCGTCACCACCTCATAGCCTTTCTTCTCCAAGAACAACAGATGAGCCCTTAACTGCTCAATCTCGTCGTCCACCCAAAGCAATAATCCGTTTGTCATATCATCTGTAAACCGTAAACTGTAAACCGTAAACTGTAAACCGTAAACTGTAAACCATCCTTTACCAGAAGTCATCTCCGAAGTCGAAGTCCTGCACCTTAGGCTGGGGCTTGGGCGTCTGGAACAATTCGTCTTCCTCTTCTTCCTCTTCTGTCTGTGTCGGCGTCTCTTCGTCTGTCGGGGGTCCGCCCACATCCTCGGGGTCTGGCATCACGAAGCCCTCGGGGATGGTCAGCAGTTGCTCCTCGCTGATCTTCAGGGGGATGAACGTGTCCTCGTAGAACTTCAGATAGTCCTCGTAACTGTAGGTCGTCCCCAGCAGCGGGAGGTTGCTCTCGCTGATGATGAGGCTCCGGCAGTCCTTCACCTGTTGGCTCATCGTCTCGTCGGCATAGAGTTGACGGGCGTACTGCAGGGCCTCGTCGTAACTGAGGAATCCTCTGATGAGCATCCGTCGCAGGCCGTGGTCCTCGTCGATCTGGATGTCGAAATTGCGCACGAGGAAGTTGGTGAAGTTGTAGCGGGCCATGTTGTAGAGCAACTGGTTCTCATTCACGTCGACGGAGTCAGGCTGGTAGGCGAGTATGAAGAGGAAACTCTGGTCTGTGCGCGCGTCAAGGGTGTCCTGACGGGTGGAGTCTGCCGTGAGGGTGATGTCTCGTCTGGACCATACGTCGCCGATGTCGAACTTCCCGCCGTGTAGCCGTCGCCCTTCGTTCACACCTTTGATGATCATGCCTGCCATCTCACTCACTTCACTGTCGGGGAAGCGTTCCACCACTTCTTTCAGTCGCGTGATACATCCGTCGCCGTCGCCCTCGTTCAGCAGGCTCAGTCCTTCGATGAACAGGAACTTGTCACGATTCTCTCCCTGCGGGAAGCGGGTCTCAGAGACTTTGGCATTGGCCTTGACCATCTCGTAGCGGTCGTTCTTGAATCCGTCGTAGGTGGCGGCATAGAGCGAGTCCTCGATATGTTCGCCGAAACGGGCATTCTCCACGTAGTAGGGGTCTGTGAGCAGGACGGTCCATTCGCTCTCGGCATACTTGTCCTTTAACTGGCTGAGGCAGAAGTCGGCCATCGTGGTGTCGCCGCGTCTGGAGTAGAGCAGGAAGAGGTGATACCATGCTTCGTCCAGGTGCTCGTAGTTCTCGTAGTTGTCTGTCAGCCGTCGCAGGTGGCGCTCTCCGAGCGCGAGGTTGTCGAGTTTGTCTTTGAAGATGATGCCGGCGTGGAAGAGGCCGTCCTGGATGATGGCGTGACTGGCGGCTTTCTGGTCTTCCGTGAAGGGGATCTGCGCCAGATAATAGGCGCGTTCATGCGGGTCGCTGGCTGTGGAGTCTTCCACGGCGGGGCTCTCTTCGGTGGCGATGGAGTCGCCTGTCTGCGTGGGGTCCTCAGGCAGTCCGCCAAAGGCCAGCGAGTCTGTCGTCTCCGCCGATTCCTGGTCCTCCGCGTCTTCCGACTCCTCAGGCTCCTGGGTTCTGACCACGGTCACGTTGATACGCTGCCAGTTGTCTTTGTTCTCTCGTCTGCCCCATTGCTGCTGGAAGGTGTTCTTACCCTGGCTCACGGCGATGGGGTTATAGAAGTACCACTGTCCGTTGCCCTGGGAGGTGGGGAGGGTAGGGGCAGTAGGGGTATGAGTGAGGGTGGGGGCGTCGATGTCTCCCTGTTGCTGTTGCATCTGGCTTTGCAGTTCCTCGGCTTCGGCGTCCAACTGTGCCTCGCGCTCCTCCTTCTCTTTCTGTTTCAGCGCCTCGATCACGCGGTCGATAGCCTCCAGGCGCTCTGCCTCAGGCATCTCCGAGAGTGCCAGCAGTGAGTCTTGCAGATGGATGGCCTCCGTGTGGGGCACCAGTTCGTCGAGCACTTTCGAGCGGTACGACAGTTCCTCGTAGTCGCTCCTGTCGCGGTCCAGCAGTCCGATGGCCTCGCCGTAGCAGCGGTGGGCGTCGCTGAACTTCTCCATCTCCCAGTACAGGTTTCCCAGCGTGAGCAGGAGCACGCCTTTCTCCACGCCGTTCCTCACGGATTTCTTGTTGCCTTTCTCGTAGGCACTGATGGCCTGCAGGGTGTCGCGCTGGATCATGTAGATATTGCCCAGGGCGTAGTACACCTGGTCCAGGTATTCCTGATTGTTGTCCGAGATGGCCATGCGCTTCAGCCTGCTAATCATCTTCCGGCCGTCGCTCGAGGCCATCACCTCCGTCTGGGCGATACGGGCATTGAACTCCATCTCGTAGGGTGGATGGCAGCCTACCACCTTCCTGAAGGCCTTGTAGGCCTCGTCGCGGTGGCCGAGGCGGTTCTGTATCTGTCCCATCAGGAACCACTCCCTGGCGCGCTGTACGCTTCGGCGCTCATGCTTGATCACCTTCTTCAGGTAGGGCACCGCCTTCTCGTAGTCGCCCACGTGGATATAGTAGTCTGCGTAGGTGTAGTCCCAGTCTTTCACGGTGCGGAAGTCCATCGAGTCGCGGCTCATGTTGCGGATCACGTCCTCGGCGTCGTAGAGCCAGTCCAGTTCCGTGTAGCATTTCGCCAGCCAGGCCTTCGCCAGTCCGCTCTGCACGGGCTGTGTCTGATAGAGGCGCATCATATACGAGAAGGTGGCGGCGGCCTCGTCGAAGGCACCTTTCTGGAACTGGGCCTTGCCCAGCATCATCCACGCTCGCCAGATGAAGGGGTTGTACTCTTTCCTCCCGAGCCACTCGCGGTCGCGGGCCGACTTCCTCTTGTTGCTCTTCCATTCCGGCTTGCTCTTGATGCTGTGCAGGCGGATGGCCTTCTCGCTCTTCTCGATGGCACGGTCGTATTGGCCCTTGCCTATCTCGCGGCTCTGCTTGTTGCCCACCATGTAGAGGGGGAGCATCTCCGTGAAGTTGTCCTTGTTGCCCTTCTCCTTCTCCAGATTGCCGTCGATGAAGGCCTGCGAACCGTTGTAGTAGATGTTATAGCGGGCCGTCAGCGAGTGATACAGACGATTTGTGGCGGTGTTCTTCTTCATGTTGCAGGAGGAGAGGAGAAGAATAAGGGAGATTAGAGAGGTGAGAGGTGAGAGGTGAGAGGTAAGAGAATACCGAAGAGAACGCTTCATTCCCTTCAACATCTCTCCCAATATGTGGCTTGCACTACGCATATCTCATTCCACCTTCCTCTTTCCTTTTTCCTCTTTTCTCTTTTCTCTTTTCTCTTTCCTCCATCAGACAGTGCAATTTGCACGATTCGTCCTTTGCTGCCGTACAGGTCGAGCAGTCGTGTCCCTGTTCGATAGCGTCCTCGCCCTTATCGAACCTGTTGGCTATGGCGGCAATCACCCCCAGCACCACGATCATCCCTACGCACACCCAAACGAACGACATTCTCTTTTTTGTTTACTGTTTACAGTTGATTACACTGACGGATCAGGGGGGCTTGCCAGGTTATCATCTGTACGCTCGGCTTTGCCGCTTGCTACCGCAGGGACGCAAGAACTTAAACTGTAAACTGTCAACTTAAATCCCGCCTCTTCGAGGTTCTCCCAGAACTTCGGATACGACTTGCTCACGACCTGCGGGTTATTGATCGCCAACCCCTGCTGCTTAAAGGCATACGGTGCGAAAGCCAGGGCCATGCGGTGGTCCTCGTAGGTGTCGATGGGCTCGTTGGTGGGCTCACAGCGCTCCCCGTTCCACAGCAGTTCACTGTCGTTACGGCTCTCTACCACGTAGCCCAACTTCCTGGCCTCGCGCTTCATCGCCTCGATACGGTCTGTCTCCTTGATCTTCAGCGTCGCCAGGCCCTTGAAGTGGAAGGGCACACCCTTTGCCAGACAGGTCACGACAAACGTCTGAGCCAGGTCGGGCGAGTTCATGAAGTCGTACTCCAGCCTCGGCACACAGCGGCCGTTGCGCTTGATGGTCACCGTCTGCGGCACGCCCTGCTTCTTGGTCTGGAACACCGTCTTCACCCCCAGCAGACTGAAGATGTATCTCGTCACCGAGTCGCCCTGCTTCGAGCCGTCCGTCAGTCCGGTCAGCCTGACGGTGGCGTCAGGGTCGTCGCTGAGGGCCACCATCTCGTACCAGTAACTCGCCCCGCTCCAGTCGTTCTCGATGAAGTACTCTCGCGGCTGGTAGGGCTTCGGGTCCACGGCGATGGTGTCTGCAGAGATCCATTCCGCGTGGGCGCCGAACTCGCCCATCATCCAGAGCGTCAGGTCGATATACGGCCTCGAGATGATGTCGCCTGTCAGATGCAGCGTCACTCCCCGTTCCAGCATCGGCCCGATCAGCAACAGGGCAGAGATGTATTGCGAACTGATGCTGCCTGCCATCTCCAGTTCACCGCCTTGCAGAGGCTTGCCCGTGATGCGGAGTGGGGGGAATCCGGGCTCGCCCGCATACTCGATGTCCGCACCCAGTTTCAGCAGGGCGTCCACCAGCGTGCCGATCGGACGGTGCTTCATCCGCTCCGTGCCGGTGAGCACGTGGGTACCGCCCGTCAGACTGAGGTAGGCTGTCATAAAGCGCATGGCCGTCCCTGCCGCCTTGATGTTGATCTCGGCAGGCATGTGGCGCAGGGCTTCGACGATCACCTCCGTATCGTCGCAGTCACTCACGTTCTCAGGCAGGATCTGTCCCCCGCTGAGGGCATAGATGATAAGGGCACGGTTGGAGATGCTTTTCGAGGCAGGCAACTCGATGGTCGTGTCGAGTCGCTGTGGTGCCGTCAGTTTATATGTTGTCATGTCTTCTATGATGCTTATTGTTTCTTATAAGAACGTGCAAAGTTACACATTATTATTTGTATAAGCAAAAACATCAGCAAAAAATCGACGATTTAGAAAAAAAGTTCCCTAAATATTTGGATATTCCGAAAAAACTATGTACTTTTGCACCCGCATTCGACGATCAAGGGTCGGTGCCAAGCAAAAAGGATCGGGATTTAGCGCAGTTGGTAGCGCACACGTCTGGGGGGCGCGAGGTCGCTGGTTCGAGTCCAGTAATCCCGACCAAAAGAAAATCCAAACCGCTGATTATCAGTAGTTTGGATTTCTTTTATGCTCTAAATTGGCGTAAGTCTTGCGGGGCGCCCTGTTGCTTGGGCCTAAGTTCTTGCGTCCCTTCGGCTTCTGTCCCTTTCCGTCTGACAATTGTGAGTTGTGGCTCAGCATTGGCCAAGCGAGTTTGCCACACTGCATTCGCCTTGCATCACAATTGTCAGGCGTAAAGTGATAGCTTGAATACCCATCAGCATGAATGCCTGGCACGAGTGTGGTGCCAGGCATTATTTACTGATGTATTTATGCCCGATCTGGATATAGACACCTTGGAATCCACGATGTGTAACCCTCTGCTTCGGTCAGGCTCTTGTCAAGGAAACCTTCGGGGTACTCCTCGTCTTGTGCATTGGCACTCAGCGACAGGGTTATGGCGGCTAATGCCAGGAGTAGTACTTTTTACATAAATGGATCAATCGTCGGGGTTGCGCTTGTAGTGGAACTCCTGTACGTTGGGGTTCACGCCCAGATCAGGCTCGATAGTCGTGTTGATGAGTTTCTGGTTGTAGTTCCTGCGCATGGGGCCTATACGGAGCAGGAAGTCGTTGAAGTTGGCCGTGGGGATGACCATGCCGTAGATGCCGAAGCCGACACGGGTGCCCTCGGTGCGGATGTTGTTATAGACGTAGGCCGTGCGGAAGAACGAGTGGTTGTAGATCTCCAGGCGATTGTACTTGTCGAAGACCTCTCTCCACTCCTGACCCACCTTCGTGGTGTCGGCCTTGGTGAAGATGAAGCCGATGTTGTGGACGAAGTCGTCGATCTGGTCGCCGCGGATGCTGTCGTTCATCTCCATGCACTGCATGATGTTGTCGTTCATCTCGTCGCGCATCTCCTGGTCGGTGGGCTTGGTGAGGATGGCGATGATGAACAGTATCAGTAGGATGCCCAGAAAGATGACAAGTTTCCCGAGACAACTGTGAAGGAACATATTGCCTACGGACTCGTTGGTTCTGTAATTGTCGTTACCTGTTTGGTTCATAGTTGTTAAATTTGATTATTATGAATTAAGTTCATGAATTCTTGCCTTGTCTTGGCTTGGTTGAAGGCTCCGCTGAAGTCGCTGGTGGTGGTGATGGCGTTCTGCTTCTCGATGCCCCGCATCTGCATGCACATATGGCGGGCTTCGACGACGACCATCACGCCCAGGGGCTTGAGGGTGTCCTGGATGCAGTCTTTGATCTGCTGAGTCATGCGCTCCTGCACCTGCAGACGGTGGGCGTAGATATCAACGACGCGGGCTATCTTCGACAGTCCGGTGATGTAGCCGTTGGGGATATAGGCCACGTGAGCCTTGCCGTAGAAGGGGAGCATGTGGTGCTCGCAGAGGGAGAAGAAGTCGATATCCTTGACAATAACCATCTGCGAGTAGTCTTCCTTGAAGAGGGCGTCGGTGAGCACTTTGTGGGCGTCCATCTGATAGCCTCTGGTGAGCACTTGCATGGCCTTGGCCACCCGCACGGGGGTCTTCAGCAGTCCCTCGCGCTCCGGGTCTTCGCCCAGCAGGGTGAGGATCTGACGGTAGTGATCCGCCAACTCGTCTTGTCCGGGACGGAAGGCGTAGGTCTCGTTGATCATGCTGTCGTCGGGTGTCATGGATAATATACGGTTATTTTCCCTTTGACGATGGTGGCAGAGGCGTATCCGAGTTGCTTGACTTGCCGCAGGATGTCGTGGGCCTCCTCATACGTGCGGTAGTTGCCCATGCGGCAGATCCAGCGTGGGGAGTAGAAATGCACGTAGATGGGCTCGTTGGGGAAGAGGTTCTTGATCTCCTCGCCCGTACGCTGGGCCTTCAGACGGTCGGCGCGGCCATTGCCCCCTGCAAAGACCTGAACGCGGAAGCCGTTGACCTTCATGCCGCCTTTCATGACCTTCTTGTGCAGGTCAAGGGTGTCGGGGACGGTTGTGGCATCTGTCAGGTTGTCGACGTCTTTCCTGTCGGCACCGCTCTTGCTGTCGCCTGGCTTAGCCGTCTGTTGGGGCTTGGCTGTAGGGACGGGTGCGGGTGTCGTCGCAGCAGCGTTGTTGATGAGGTCGTCGATGGCCTTGTCCTGGGTAATGGTCACCTTGCCTTCGCCGCTCTTGCTCTGTTGGAGTTGCTCGGTAAAGGTAGCCTGTGCGCCGGCTACCGTCCAGCAGCCGGCACACAGTGCTATGGTTATTGCCAGTCGTCTCACTTCTTCCAGGCGTCAATAATACCCTTGAAGTCGGCGCATTTCAGTGAAGCACCGCCAATGAGACCTCCGTCGATATCAGGCTTGGCGAACAGTTCGGGAGCGTTCGAAGCCTTGCAGGAACCGCCATAGAGGATGGTGGTGTCGTCGGCGACAGCCTGTCCGTACTTCTCGGCGATGATGCTGCGGATGTAGGCGTGGATCTCCTCTGCCTGCTCAGCGGTAGCGGTCTTGCCAGTGCCGATGGCCCAGATGGGCTCGTAGGCAATGACAATCTTGCGGAAGTCCTCCTCGGAGATGTTGAACACAGAACCCTCGAGTTCGGCCTTCACCACTTCGTTCTGCTTGCCTGCCTCGCGCTCTGCCAGGCTCTCGCCAATGCAGAAGATCACCTTCAGGCCGTTCTTCTGTGCCAGCAGCACCTTCTCCTTCAGGATCTCGGGAGTCTCCTTGTAGTACTCGCGACGCTCAGAGTGGCCGAGGATGACATACTGTGCACCCGTCGACTTGACCATCTCAGCGCTGACTTCGCCAGTGAAGGCGCCCTTCTCCTTGTCGGCGCAGTTCTCGGCACCCAGGCCGATGATGTCCTGGTCGAGGAACTGTGCGATAGAGGCGAGGTGGATGAATGGGGTACAGATGACCACACCACAGTTAGGCTTGTCGGCCTTCAGTGTCTCGTTAAGCTCCTTTGCAAGAGCGATACCGTCCTGGAGATTCATGTTCATCTTCCAGTTTCCTGCTACAATTTTCTTTCTCATAACTGTTTTACTTTGAACTTTGATTTTTAAATTTTGAACTTGATGATTTCTATTCTTTTTTCTGATCCAGTGGGTCCAAGCCCACAGACGATCTGCGAGGGTGAGGAGTACCAGCGGGAGGACGAACCACGTGAGCACCCACAGGATCTTGCTGGTGACGGTCTCCGTGGGCAGTTGACCCAGTTCGCTGTCTTCCAGTTTCCTGGACAGAGCCTCGTCAGACGGCAGGGCGTTGTGACTCCATTTGCGGATGACCACGCCGTCGTGGAGGAGCAGCAAGCCGGGGTTCGACCGTATGACGGTCTTCAGGGTGATGTCGTCCGTATGACAGAACGGGTATTCTGCCCCAGTCATGTCGCACCAGCGGCTGATGGCCGTCCCTGTGCTGGCGGTGAGACAGTAGAACGGATAGCCGTGGTCGAGACTGTACTCATACACGCGGTTCAGTTCGTCGAGTTGGGAGTCGTCAGCCTGTTCCAGATGCGGTGCGACGAGCAGGAAGGTGTATCCGCTGTCGTTGAGCACGGCCTCTGTGATGTCCTCGCCGTCTTCCGCACGCTCGATGAAGAATTCGGCCATGGGCGACTCCTCGCCGTCCATCATCCGCTGCCAGCCTGCCCTGAGGTCTGCTCCTATATGGTAGGGGCGGAAGTCGAATTGCGGGAGGGTATAGAGACTCCGTCCGGCAATGACGAACAGGATGAATATCACCGAGTAGTTGAAGACGATCCACTGGTTGTTCTCGCCGATGAGCCGTGGCTGCAGGGTGGGGGCCTTCCAGACGATGATGGCCGCACAGAGCAGTACGACGTTCTTCCAGAAGGTCTGCCAGTTGGTGAGCACCAGGGCGTCGCCGAAGCACCCGCAGTCGCTGACAGGGTCGGCCAGGGCCACCCATAGGGTGAGCGGTGTCATGATGACCATGAGCCCAAGCACCACCTTCGACACGAGCCGTCGCCTGATGGCAAAGAGGAGGCAGATGCCCAAGAGGAACTCCATGGCTGCCAAGAGCACTGCTGCCAGCAAGGTCAGGATGTCTGGTGCAAACGTGCTCAGTCCCATCGCGGCCAGATAGTCGTGGATCTTGTATTGGGTGCCTAGTGGGTCCGCCGCCTTGACGAAACCTGAAAAGATGAACGTCAGGGCGAGTATGATCCGGCAGATGTTGACGACTGTCTTCCTCACTCCGATAGTTTAATTACGCCAAAGACCGCATAGTTGATGATGTCCATATAGTTGGCATCGATACCCTCGGAGACGAGTGTCTCGCCCCCCAGGTTCTCAATCTCCTTGATTCTTTCTATTTTTGTCAGGATCAGATCGGTGTATGAACTGACACGCATGGAGCGCCACGCCTCGTCGTAGTCGTGGTTCTTGCGCTTCATCAGTTCGAGGGCCTCATGGGCATACTGGTCGTAAAGCCTCATGGCCTCGTCGTTGTCCATGTCGACGGTGTCGGCAAAGCCCTTGCTCAATTGTATGAGTCCGACAATGCCATAGTTGATCAGTGCGATGAACTCTGGCCTGATGCCTTCGCCCACCATGGATTCCTGCTTGATTTCCAGGGAACGGATGCGCTTGGCCTTGATGAAAAGTTGGTCGGTGAGTGCCGTCGGGCGCAAGATGCGCCACGATGCTTTATAGTCATGAAGCTTCTTCTCGAACAGGGCTCTGCACTCGGCCAGCGCCTGCTCAAACTGGGCATTTGTCTTCTCCTGATAGTCCATATCGGGTGCAAAGGTACAAAAAAAGCGATAGATAACACATATTTTCTCAGTTTTTTTTGATTTCCCCGTTTTTTTTGTGACTTTTCCTTGGAACCGGTTTGAGGCAATCAGGCCTGTCTGTGTTATTCTGTGACTTCTTTCTGTTTCTTTCTGATGTAACGGATCTTAGCCCCTAAAGTTTCGTACAAAGTGCGGATGGAGTCGCGCCGCATACGGGTCATGGTCAACAGGGTCAGTTCATCTGCCGTTGCCGTCAGGGTGGCCTTGTGGGCGTCGACCTGTTTCTGCAAGGTTTCCAACTCGCGGTTGGCAAGAACTAGCAGGCTGTCTGCCCGTAGCAATTCCTCCTGTGCCGCTTTCAGTTCTACCTGCTGATGCAGCCACAATACCGTCTTTCTGGCCTCGACGTTATCGGGGTAGGTACGGCGGAGGGAGTCTATCAGCGCCCTGGCTTTGTCGAACTGACCTTCCTCGCAGAGCGTGGAGGCCTGCTCGGCCAGCAATGCTGCCTGTTCCTGAGGACTCTTGCCACAGGCAACGAGCATCAGGACAACGGCCAGTGAAAAAATCAGACATTTCATAGTTGACGGGCTGGTGGTCAGATATTCACCAAGAAGGACAGACCAAGCGTGACGTAGTTCATCTTTTTAGACTTCTTGTACTCTAAAGGATAAAGTTCCGGTCCGATATCCGTCAACTCTGCGAGTGTGTATGCAGAGCCGGTAAGTCCGTACTGAATGAAGTGGTAGGGGTCGTACGTCAGTGTGAATGTCTTCTCGCTGTAGTCATAGTCGGCAAAAATACGCCATGAGAAATTGGACTTGTACTTATAGGTCAGCGACAGTCCCGTGCCCCAAGTGGTCGTATTGTCGGCACCGAGGGTAACATAGTCCCATTCAACCTCGTAGGTGTTGCTGGTCTTCTGAGGCATTTGGATGGTATGGTCGACCAGGTCGCCATTCTTGACAGTCAGGCTGTAGTCAATGTCCATGATGTTTCCCTTGGCATATCCGTCGATGTCGAGTTTCTGTGTGAAGGAACGGCCTATGAGTGCCTTTGCTCCGAGGGCGAACCGCTTGCTGAGCGGGAGGTTGAAATAGAGTCCCACACTGCCTGAGAATTCTGCCAGATGGTCGCTCTTGACGATACCTCCCATTTCTGTAATAGGAGCATTGGGCGTGAAGACATTGAAATCCTCGGTGTAGTCAGTAGGTATGTTAAACCCGATCCCCTTTAAGAAATCCTCTTCTGCCTGATAGTCCGGGTACTTATACCCGTCTTGGTATACTTGGCCTAATCTTGCCCATGCGTCAATACCTTCAATGGCGGCGATGTTGGAGAACATGCCGAATGACTTGGCTGACATGGCCCTGACACGTAGACGACCACCGATGCCTATATACTTGTTGAAGAAGTATGCGCCTTCGGCATCGACGACAGTAGCAGCCCGGAACTCTATGGGAGCATCCTCTACCAGACTTCCGAAATCTTCGTGAAACTCCTTGTCGACGAGGTCGTCTCTTGTGAACTCAATATCCTTTCCACCTATGCCGACACCCATGGAGATGGCAAAAAACGAGGGGGTCTCGAAGTCCATCTCCAGGTCGTTGCGCAGTAGGCCCTTGCCTTTGAGCAACAGGTCGCAGAGGGCATAGCCTAACTCTCCGGAGAGAATACCAATGCCGGCACCCGACATCACGTCGCTGACCCAGTGGCGGTTATTCAGTACGCGCATCACACCAGTGGCAGTGGCAACACCGTAGCCCGCAACGGAGTACCAGGGCGACCGTGTCAGTCCATACTCCTTGTGGAGCAGGGTGGCTCCCACAAACGACGTGGCTGTGTGTCCTGAAGGCCATGAGTTGGCAGAACTGCCATCAGGGCGCATCTCCTTGGCCGTGTATTTGATACCGTTGACGAGTGCGGCCATGATGACATACGACATGCCTGCGCTGGCAAGCAGACGGGGCCAGTCGCTACGGCCTTCGACACCAGCCAACTTCAGGCCAACGGTCATGGCCGGGCCGAAGTATTGGGAGTAGTCGTCAATACCTGTCTTGAAGTCGGTGAGCAGTTGTGTGTTCTTTTTTCCTTGCTTGTCATTGACGCGGAACATGGCCTTGTCGCCCTTGATGGCCATACCTGCGATAAACAGGGGTATGCCGACAAAGGTCATATCGTCCATGAACTGATAGGGCTTGACGCCCGGGTTGGTCTTGGACTTGAAGAAATCAAAGTCCATGCCGCTGCTTGTATGGTGCTCTGTCGTGGCCAGCCTTCGCTCTGTCGCTGAGGCGGACAGGAATGGGTTGGCCGGCAACTCCACCAGTTCGGGCTTCATCTCGGGCGTCTCCAGTTTCAGGGGTTCCTGGTTGGTGTAATCTTCAGCGTGGACATTCAGGACGGTCATGAGTCCAAGCGCTACGAGCATTAAAAACTTATTATTCATATTGCAAGTGTTATTAGTTTTCTGCAAAGGTAAGACATTTTTTCCATAAAAATACGAAGGACACGCAAAAAAAGCAAAAAATTGTCTACTTTGAGTCCTTTGTGCGTAAAATTTTGTACCTTTGCACCCTCAAACGAGCATACAGATGAAACTTTACTCAGATGAAGAACTGGCTACGATCCTGGATCAGGCGGTGTTCCGACTGATCAGTGAGGCAGCAGACCGCTTGGGTCTGGAGTGCTATGTCGTAGGCGGCTATGTGAGGGATATTTTCCTGGAACGCCCGTCCAACGATATTGACGTGGTGGTGGTTGGCAGTGGCATTGCACTGGCAGAGGAACTGAAACGGATCCTGGGGCGCAAGGCTCATCTCTCCGTCTTCAAGAACTTCGGCACGGCACAAGTGAAGTTTCGTCAGAAAGGCGTCGAATATGAAGTGGAATTCGTTGGCGCCAGGAAAGAGAGTTACAGCCATGACTCCCGTAAGCCTGTTGTGGAGGACGGAACCTTGGAAGATGACCAAAACCGTCGCGACTTCACCATCAATGCGATGGCCATCTGCCTGAATAAAGAGCGCTTCGGTGAACTGGTCGACCCATTTAACGGTCTGGCCGATCTCGAAGACGGCATTATCGCCACCCCCTTGGAGCCCGAAGTCACTTTCTCAGACGATCCGCTTCGGATGATGCGGTGTATTCGTTTCGCGACACAGTTGAACTTCCAGATTGAAAAAGAGACCTTCGACGCCTTGCAACGGATGGCAGACCGTATTAAAATCGTGAGTGGAGAGCGTATCAAGGACGAACTTAACAAGATCATCCTCGCTCCACACCCCAGCATAGGATTCGAGTATCTGCAACGTTCGGGGCTTCTCATGCTGGTCCTGCCCGAACTCGCCGCTCTCGATATCGTGGAAACGAAGAACGGACGAGCCCATAAGAACAATTTCTACCACACCCTTGAAGTGCTGGAGAATGTGGTTAAGAGTGATACTCTTAACTCTTCACTCTATTTGAGGTGGGCCGCATTGCTCCATGATGTCGGTAAGACCAAGTCGAAACGTTGGGACCCCGCTGTCGGATGGACGTTTCATAATCATAACCTGATTGGTGCCAAGATGGTGCCAGTGATCTTCCGTCGGCTGATGCTGCCTATGGATGCCAAGATGAAGTACGTGCAGAAACTGGTGGATCTGCACATGCGACCCATTGCTATCGCTGACGATGAAGTGACGGACTCTGCCGTGCGCAGGCTGATGAATGATGCGGGAGAGGATATCGACGACCTGATGACGCTTTGCGAGGCCGATATCACCTCGAAGAACGAAGTCAGGAAAAAGATGTTCCTCGAGAACTTCCGCATGGTTCGTGAGAAATTGGCCGATCTCAAGGAGAAAGACTATGTCAGGCTCTTACAGCCCGTGATAGATGGCAATGAGATTATGGAACTGTTTCATTTGCGCCCCAGTCGTGAGGTGGGAGTGCTCAAACAGTTCCTGAAAGATGCCGTCCTTGACAATCGCGTGGAGAATGAGCGCGAGCCTCTGATGCAGTTGCTGATGGAGAAGGCCAAACAGATGGGACTCGTTTGAAACTATTCTAATAGCCAATAAACTTTGTTAAAAACGTACGTTAAAGATATATCGTTAGATATATTTTTACTACCTTTGCATCCCGAAAACCGAGGATAACCGTTTATGGTTTTCGGTGTAAGCCTTAAGAATTTTAAATAAAATCAGTAAAATAGGTATGAGAAAGAACAAGATTTTGATGTTTGTCGCTGCTACGATGCTGTTGGCATCATGCGGCGGAGGTGGTGGTCGTCCAAACTTTGGCGACAATGAGTATCCGGTCTTGACCGTTGGTACCTCCAGTACCCAGATGCAGACTACTTATCCTGCAACGATTAAGGGTGTCCAAGATGTGCAGATCTGCCCGAAGGTGCAGGGCTTCATTACTCAGATCAATGTAAAGGAAGGTCAGACGGTGGGTGCCGGACAGGTGCTCTTCGTGCTGGATAACGCAACCTATCAGGCTCAGGTGCGCCAGGCTCAGGCCCAGGTGAACACCGCCCAGGCTTCGTGCAACACTTCCAAGTTGAGTTATGAGAACTCGCAGAAATTGTTTGAGAATGGTGTGATTGGTGACTTCGAACTCCAGTCGGCCTCCAACGGCTACGAGCAGGCCAAGGCCGCTCTGGCATCCGCCCAGGCCACTCTCGCCAATGCCAAGGAGATGCTGAGTTTCTGCTATGTGAAGAGCCCTGCTTCCGGTGTGGTGGGTACACTGCCATATAAGATTGGTACACTCGTGAATACCTCGACGGTGATGACTACCGTGTCAAACAACTCGTCGATGGAGGTGTATTTCTCCCTGACGGAGAAAGACGCCCTGAATATGACGCAGGCTTCGCTTGGTGAGTTCCCTTCCGTACAACTCCGACTGGCTGACGGTACGACCTACAGCCATGAGGGTAAGGTGACGAAGATGAGTGGCGTGATCGATCCTGCCACAGGCAGCGTGCAGGTCATCGCCCTGTTCCCCAACGCCGAGAAGCAGTTGAAGAGCGGTGGCTCTGGTACAATCGTCATTCCGAGGAGCAACTCGTCGGCCATCGTAATCTCCCAGAATTGCGTCTCGGAGGTGCAGAACAAGAAGTTCATCTATCTGCTGGGCGAGGGTAACAAAGTGAAGTACTCAGAGATCAAGGTCGATCCGCAGAACGATGGCAAAACCTATATTGTGACCGAGGGTCTGAAGGTGGGTGACAAGTATGTGACCAATGGTATCACCAAACTGAACGACGGTATGGAGATTGTTCCTATCACCCCGGAGAAGTATCAGCAGAAGATCGACGAACAGGCAAAAGCCATGGGTGCCGGCGACATCGTCAATGCGATGAAGAAATAAATCGTAAATGTGTAAATTGTAAATCGTAAATAAGTATATGACTTTTACTACATTTATCAAACGCCCGGTATTGTCGACGGTGATATCTATCCTCATCGTCTTGCTGGGTTTAATCGGACTTGTCTCGCTGCCTATTGAGCAGTATCCTGATATCGCACCGCCAACGGTTGCGGTGTGGACTTCCTACCCCGGTGCTGATGCCGAAACAGTGAAGAACTCCGTCATCGTGCCGCTTGAAGAGAGCATCAACGGTGTGGAGGGAATGGACTTTATCTCGTCGACTGCCAGTACCGGCTCGGCACAACTCAGTGTGCTGTTCCGTCAGGGTATGAACCCCGACATGTGTGCTGTGAACGTTCAGAACCGTGTGCAGCAGGCTCAGGCACTGTTGCCGGCAGAGGTGACACGTATCGGTGTGACGGTACAGAAGCGCCAGACATCACAGGTGCTGATGTTTACCCTGACCTCTGAGGACGGCCGTTACGATGATGAGTTCCTGACAAACTACAATAATATCAATATCATCCCGGCCATCAAGCGTATCCAGGGTGTGGGTGACGTGCAGTCGCCTGGTATGAAGACGTACTCCATGCGTATCTGGCTGAAGCCTGATGTGATGAAGCAGTACGGTCTGATGCCTTCTGATATCAGCGGGGTGCTGGCAGAGCAGAATATTGAGGCTGCCCCTGGTACCTTCGGTGAGCAGTCGGATGTGGCCTATGAGTATGCCATGCGCTATACAGGCCGTCTGAAGAGTGCCGAGGAGTTTGGCAACATCATCATCCAGAGTAAGGCCGACGGTACGACGCTGAAGCTGAAGGATGTGGCAAAGATCGAATTGGGCGGTCAGATGTATTCTGTCTCCATGAGAAACAATAATCTGCCTTCTGTGCTGGGTATGGTACAGCAGATTGCCGGTTCTAACGCCAATGAGATTGCCAAACAGGTGAAGGCCGAACTCGAGGAGCAGGCCAAACTGTTCCCCCCGGGCATGACCTATAAGATCAACTATGATGTGACGGAGTTCCTCTATGCTTCAATAGAGGAGGTGGTGTTCACACTGCTCTTCACGCTGTTCCTCGTGTTCATCGTGATCTACATCTTCTTGCAGGACTGGCGTTCTACGCTGATCCCGCTGATTGCCGTGCCTGTGTCGCTGATCGGTACGTTCTTCTTCCTTGAAGTATTCGGATTCTCCATCAACCTGCTGACGCTGTCAGCCTTGCTGTTGGCCATCGCCATTGTGGTGGACGATGCCATTGTGGTGGTCGAGGCCGTGCATGCCAAATTGGACCAGGGCTATAAGTCACCACTGACGGCTTCTATTGATGCCATGAACGAGATATCGGGTGCTATCATCTCCATCACGCTGGTGATGTCAGCAGTGTTTATCCCTGTATCGTTCATAGGTGGAACATCTGGTACGTTCTATCGTGAGTTCGGTGTAACGATGGCTGTGTCTATCGTGATCTCGGCCATGAACGCCCTGACACTGTCGCCGGCTCTCTGTGCCATCTTCCTGAAACCTCACGACAAAGAGGGACATGAGAAGAAAATGTCTCGTATCGATCGCTTCCATCAGTCGTTTAATACGGCCTTTGATGCGACGTTGGGGAAATATAAGGGCATCATTGAGAAACTGGTCCGCAAACCAGTGGCTATCATTCTGACGGTGGTGATTGGTCTGGCTGTGTTGGGAACAACCATGTTCACGGCCAAGTCGGGTCTGGTGCCTTCCGAGGATACGGGTACGCTCTTCTGTACGATCACGATGCCTCCCGCTACGTCTGTCGCCCGTACCCGTCAGGTCATTGACGAGGTGGACAAAATCCTGGGAGCCGATCCTGCTATCCAGAGCCGTGAGCAGATCCAGGGTTATAACTTTATCGCTGGTTCGGGTTCCGACCAGGCTACGTTCATCATCAAACTGAAGCCGTTCTCCGAGCGCCAGAAGGGTTTCTGGTGGAAACTCAGCGGTCTGTGGCAGGGTGACGGTATCTACCGTTTCTTCATCGATCCTTACGATGCTACGGGTGTGATTGCCCAGATATTCATCAAGACGGCTCACATCAAGGATGCCTCCATCCTGGCATTCCAGCCACCAATGATTCCCGGTTTCTCGGCTAACAATGGTGTGTCTATCGTGATGCAGGACCGTACGGGTGGAGACCTGACGAAGTTCTATGATATCGTCAAGGATTATATCGCAGAACTTAACAAACTTCCCGAGTTCCAGATGGCCCAAACCTCATACAACCCCAACTATCCCCAGTACATGATCCATGTCGATGCGGCCAAGTGCAAGCAGAGTGGTATCTCGCCTTCTACGGTTCTGTCTACGTTGCAGGGTTACTATGGCGGTCTCTATGCCTCTAACTTCAATGCCTACGGAAAACTCTTCCGTGTGATGATCCAGGGTTCGCCCGAGACGCGCCAGACTGAGGAGTCTCTTAATAATATATATGTTCGTACGCCCGCGGGGATGGCTCCCGTCAAGGAGTTCTGCAATCTGGAGCGTGTCTATGGTCCTACGAATATCAGCCGTTTCAACTTGTTCACTTCTATCAATGTGACGGCTACGGTGGCTGATGGCTATTCTACCGGTGAGGCTATCGCGGCTGCTGAGAAGGTGGCTGCTGACATGTTGCCGACGGGTTACTCTTACGAGTATCAGGGTCTGACCCGTGAGGAGGCCAAGGCTTCCAACACCACAGGACTGATCTTCGTGCTCTGTTTCATTTTCATCTATCTGATTCTTTCAGCCCAGTATGAGTCTTATATCCTGCCGTTGTCGGTGGTGCTCTCAGTGCCGTTCGGCCTGGCAGGCTGTTATCTGTTTACCATGATGTTCGGCCATGCCAACGATATCTACATGCAGATCTCGCTGATCATGCTGATCGGATTGTTGGCCAAGAATGCCATCCTGATTGTGCAGTTCGCCTTGGAGCGCCGTCAGACGGGTATGGCCATCTCGTGGTCGGCCATTCTGGGTGCCGCAGCCCGTCTGCGTCCTATCCTGATGACCTCTCTGGCTATGGTCATCGGTCTGTTGCCGATGATGTTCGCCTCGGGTGTGGGTAAGAACGGTAACCAGACGCTGGGTGCTGCTGCCGTGGGTGGTATGCTTATCGGTACGGTCATGCAACTCTTCGTCGTGCCTACGCTGTTCGTCATCTTCCAGTCGCTGCAGGAGAAGATCAGCCCGCTGAAGTTCGAGGATGAGGCGAACGAGGAGGTCGCAGCCGAATTGGCTCAGTATGCACATGCAAAACCAGTGGACTACGAATTAGAGAAGTAAAAGAAGAATGATTATGAAGAAATTGTTAGTATTTTCGTTCGCAGCCTTGCTGTTGTCGAGTTGCGGACTCTATAATAAGTACGAACGTCCTGAGGTAGACACGAAAGGCCTGGTGCGCGACACGGTGTCACTTACCGACACTCTCGCTGTGGCCGACACGGCGTCGTTCGGCAACCTGCCTTGGCGCAGCGTCTTCACCGACCCTCAGCTGCAGACGCTTATCCAGCAGGGACTCGACAACAATCCTGACCTGCTCAATGCCGCCCTCAATGTCCACATGGTCACCGAGGCGCTGAAGGTGGCCAAGCTGGCCTTCCTGCCCTCCGTGGCCGTCTCGCCGCAGGGCACGCTGGCATCGTTCGACGGCGCCGCTGCCACAAAGTCCTACACGCTGCCCGTCTCTGCCAGCTGGAACCTCGACCTCTTTGGCAACCTGCTCTCCGTGAAGCGCTCTACCCAGATGCAGCTGCTCGCCACCAAGGACTATCAGACGGTGGTGAAGTGTAACATCATCTCAGGCATCGCCAACCTCTATTATACCCTTCTGATGCTCGACCGCCAGGTGGAGATCGTCACCGACATGGAGGGACTGACGAAGGAGACTTGGGAGAAGATGCAGTTCATGCACAACAACCGTATCGGCTACCGCTCTACCGCTGTGCAGAGTGCCGAGGCTGCCTACTATCAGGTGCAGACGCAGAAGATCGACCTCCAGCGTCAGATCCGGGAGATGGAGAACTCACTCTCGTTGCTCATCGGCCAGCCTGGACAGACGATTGCCCGCAGCACCTTTGCCAACCAGAGCCTGCCTTCGGAGTTCTCGACGGGTGTGGGCATCCAGATGCTTGCCAACCGTGCCGACGTGCATGCCAACGAGATGGCTCTGGCACAGTGCTTCTATGACGTTGAGACGGCCCGCAGCCGCTTCTATCCGAACATCACCGTGACAGGTACTGCTGCGTTCACCAACAACAATGGTATGGTCAATCCCGGCAAGTGGCTCTTGTCGGCAGTAGGCTCCCTCGTACAGCCCATCTTCCAGCACGGACAGATCGTGGCTGGGCTGAAGGTGGCCAAGGACAAGTACGAGCAGGCCTTCAACACCTGGCAGAACTCTGTCTACAAGGCTGGCAACGAGGTGTCCAACGCCCTGTCGTCCTACAATGCCTATACGGATAAGACCGTTCTCGACGCCAAGCGTGTGACCGTCCTCAAGCAGAATGTCGAGGATACCAAGAAGCTGATGGAGTCGTCGTCCAACACCACTTACCTGGAGGTGATCTCTGCCCAGAGTAACCTGCTCAACGCCGAGATCAATGAGGTCAGCGACCAGTTCAACAAGATGCAGTCTGTCATCAATCTCTATCAGGCCCTTGGTGGCGGTGCAAAGTAATTAGATAATTGTTTATGGTTTATAGTTTATGGTTTATAGATGATTACATGGCAAGCCCTTCCATGCGGCCAATAGTCTGTCTATAGTCATATCATCTATAAACTATAAACTTTAAACTATAAACTAAAAAATAAATGAAATGAACGAAATAAGTCCAAAAGCCGAAATATCTCCCAATGCGAAGATCGGCAATAACTGTAAGATATTCCCATTCGTGTATATTGAGGACGACGTGGTGATCGGTGACAACTGCATCATCTTCCCCTTCGTTTCCATCTGCAGCGGCTCGCGCATCGGCAACAGTAACAAGATCCATCAGGGTTCTGTCATCGCCGCCTTGCCGCAGGACTTTAACTTCCGTGGTGCCAAGTCGTATGTGGAGATTGGTGATAACAACATCATCCGAGAGAATGTCGTCATCAACCGTGGTACCAACCGTGGCGGTGTGACGAAGATCGGCAGCCACAACTACCTGCTCGAAGGTACCCATATCAGTCACGACGTGACGGTGGGAACGAACTGTGTGTTTGGTTATGGCACGAAGATCGCAGGCGACTGTGAGATCGGAAATGGCGTCATCTTCTCCAGCGGAGCCATCCAGAATGCCAACACCCGTGCCGGTGACCTCTCGTTGATCCAGGCTGGTACGGCCTTCTCGCACGACGTTCCTCCTTACGTCATTGCCGGTGGTAATCCGATGGAGTATGGTGGGCCCAACACCACGATGCTCGACTATGCCGGGGTCGACAAGAAGGTTCAGAACCACATTGCCAACGCCTATCGTCTGCTCTTCCACGGAAAGACGAGCGTGTTTGACGTGATTAACCAGATCCGCGACCAGGTGCCCGACAGTCCTGAGATTCAGAACATCATCAAATTCCTTGAGAACACGAAGCGTGATATCATGTGTAAATAAAATCTTATTCTTCTAAGGACAAATATAGCGGGGCGGTTCTAATGTTATGCAAAAGAACCGCCCCGTTTATTGGACCCTAAGCAATGAGGGATTTCAAGATAGCCTGTGTTACGTTGTCGGCCCTTGCTCCCTAGTAAGTGTTAAAGCACCAGCGTATCCATCAGATACACGATGGCGCAACAGATGGCCGCAACGGGGAATAGCCCCATGCCGCGCCATGCAGCTACGATGCCGGCCATCAGGGCCACGGTGCCCGAGATGGGCGACATCGTTGTTTGTATGATACTCGGGAAGGTCATCACCGCCAGCGTCACGTAAGGCACATAATAGAGGAAACTGCGCAGGAACCGGTTGGTGATCTGCCCCTTGATCAGCAGCATCGGCACCACGCGGATCAGGTTCGTGGTGATGATGCCCAGCAGGATACATACGATGATACTATGCCTGTCCATCAGCGTCCTCCATCTTAATGGGCTTCCACCAGGCCACGACGGCCGATATCACCACCGTCAGCACGATTGTCCGCGTGCCGCTACTCCAATGGCTCACCACTGGCGCCACGCTGCAGGCACCACTCAGCACGAAACTCGCCGCCACGGCATAAAGCACATAGCGGTCGTTACGCGCCGGGGGCATGATGATGGCCAGGAACATGCCGTAGAGCGCCACGCTGAGTGCCGCCACGATGGCAGTTGGCAGCATGCCGCCAGCCACGATGCCTGCCGCACAGCCCGAAGCCCAGAGCAGCGTAGAGATGAGTGCTGCCGAGTAGGTATAGGCGGGCGGACAGTACCGCTCCCGTGCGATGGAGATGCCGAAGATCTCGTCGGTGACACAGCAGGCCATCAGCACGCGGTGCAGCCACGAAGTGCCGGGGGCAATCTTCTGCGACAGCGCCGCACTCATCAGCATATACCGCAGGTTGGTCACCAGACACATCGCCACGATCTCCACGTAGGCCGCCTGTGCCGCCACGAGCGTGTACACGCCATACTCGCCAGCCGACGCACGGGTAAAGAAACTGCTCACGAATCCGATGGCAGCAGTCAGTCCCGCCTGCTTGGCAATGATTCCCAGCGAGAAAGCCACGGCGAAATACCCCATGGCGATGGGTATCCCGTCTCTCAGCCCTTGAATAATATCATTCCGTCGTGCCATTGTCTTGTCAATTCAGCCTGCAAAATTACAAAGAAAAACTGACACAACCGCCTAAACAGAAAAAAAATCCCGTTATCAATGAATGCACACTGGGGCCAGCCTTGCCCGAAAGGCTCTGCCGTTTGCCTTAGCACGAACTTTGCGGATTTTCGATGGCTGATATTGAAATAATTGTCTAAAGATTTGGAAGTTAAAGGAAAAATATCTATCTTCGCATCGACTACGAAAAAAAATCGTAACGAAAAAATGCGTAATATGGAGAATCCCTTTAATTTCGGCATATTAGGAAATAATAATAGAGTGTTTTTTATTTTTTACGTTTTACATATATATTTCCTTTCCATTTAATGATATTCTCATCATAATAAACATAATCACTTTTTATATAATACTTTTCAAAAAAATGATTATCCAACGTTGGCAGAGAAATGTATATCTTATTTGTACTTGGTTCTATATTAATAGGAATTGGAGCAAGACAAACGATACCATACGATTGGCCCTCTACGGTATGGATAGGTCGTTTTAATGTTGGCTCAATTGAAAACGAGAATCTTTTAGTAGAACTGGGTATCTGAATACTTTTCTTATTAGAGTAATATGTTTTAAGCCCAATATTTATCGACAACATAAGATCGTCCCAGTCATACGGATAATCAAATTCTATTAAGATAGAGTCTTTCTTCTGAGGTGTATAAGAAGAACTTACCTTCATATTGCAGATAATATCTACATAAGGATATTGGGAACTAATCTCAAAAAAGTGATCATTTACAACCTTTATATTACATATTGCAAGTGTATCATTATACCATAACGGATTATGATCTTGACGCTCAATATAATACATTGTAGATCCTGAAATAAGGATTTTACAACCGCTATCATTTATATACTCACCATTCAAGTTGTTGGCGCATAACAAGATGCTATATAATAACGATATAGTAAGACAAATAGTTTTTTTCATTTCCTCATCAATTTATTAACAGTTTGTAGATATTTATAATAATTGAAAATGGCATTGTATACAATTCCTCCTTTTTCATCTCTAATATTTCCTACTGATTTAATATTAATACTATGAGCCTCTTTGGTGTCATACCCAGACGCCTCTCTGTCCCAATGGCTAATCAATGGCTAATTCTCTTCATAACCTCTATTTTTCTTCATCTATAAAAATGATATCATAATATAATATATAGGTATGATTATAGGAAGTAATAGTACTATGGTACATAATGACATAAGCACTGTTAGTGTTTTATTTAATTTATAACCTTTTATTGATAGATATATGCGCGGAATAGTAAATGCACCAATTGTGAGTCCAATGAATACAGAAATGAGTGGCAGGCAGATACACAAAATCGTTTCAGGCTGTAAATTAAGACCAATCATTGGAACAAGAATTGTACATCCATATAATCCGAGCGTTATTGAACTGTCATTTGAACCAAGAAAAAAACTAATTGCAGATGATTTATGCTCTACTTCATCAATATAGTGTAGTGAAATGGAAATACTCCAACCTATACTAGCAATAAAGAGTAATATAGAAAATAGTGAAACAATAATCCAATGTGGTTTCATAAAGCATACGGCAAGAATTGAAATGTCTCCGATAGTTGCTATCAGCAAGCCATACTTATCCCAAAAATCTAAATAATCATTTCTTTTCATTTTCATCATTCATTTGTAGTACGTGCGGTTGCCCTGCTCCACCGCCATCAGCGTGTCGGTCCCTGTTGTGTACTCGGCGTTGTAGGATTCTTCGGAGAGTTCCGCCTCCTCCAGACTCCATACGCCCTTTGTGTCACTCAGGCTAAAGCCTTTTACCACGATTTGTTTCTTCTCCAGTACGTCGCTTCCGCGATAGCGGTTGTTCGACGGGCTGATTGTCTGCCCGCTGGATGTCAGGCAGACAAACATTAGTATGATTAAAGCTATTTCCTTCATGTCTCTATTGTCTAATTATTTCAATTATTCATCCTTTCCCCTATTTCCTTCCTCAAAAGGAATAGAAACACTATCTTCTAAGATTCTTTCGTCCCATAAGACTTCGTACACATTCGGATCTTTTAAGCTATACTTTATTCTAAATTTATCTCCAATTCTGCACTTTATCGATGAAACTGAAACCCTGTGAAAATATTTCTTTTCATTTACATAATAACATACATTAACTTGATACCCCCATCTTGTTCCAGGTTCTTCATTAAAACCGACTACAATACACGTTGTTATTTTTGAATCCTTCAACATCTTTCTTTTGTGGTAATAAGAAATAGAAAGGAAAATGCTTAATCCTATAATTATTATGGCAGTAAGCAATTTTTCTATATCTATTTTCTTTTTACCCACTTTGTTTTTCTTATTTTTCCTCATTTAGCAAATCAGTTATTCTTTGGAATCCAGATGTTGTAAACGTATCAAATGCATCGCTATTAAATTGACCTATTGTGAAATGTAGCATCTCAGTTCTTACCTCATTCTCACGGGCCTTGTAACTGGTTCGCAGTTTCTGGCCATTGGCATCATAGATGTATGCGGCAGACTTGCCCGAACTGTAAGTAATATTTGCTGGCAAATTTAAGAAATTATATTGAATTGACGAAATGTTTTTATTTAAATCTTTCGTCTGGTTGCCATTTTTGTCGTAGGTATACTCATTTGACTGGCTTGCACCGTTCACGAAGTTGAAGGCTCCCGTGTAGGTTGGGGTGTATCCAGAGTCATCAATTGCCACTTGGTTTTGTAGTTTAGCATCTTTAGTATTTTATTCATACGCTTTTGTTTTTAGAAATTCGGGGCAAAGATATAATATTTTTGCATAGTATCAGTATTTCCTGCGTTTCAATAATGGTAGTTTTGGGCTTTTCTTGCAATTTGAAGGCTCTATAAACAAAAGATTTACAGGCTCTTATATAAAAATCAGCGCTTCAAATAAATGAAACGCTGATCCTTGTACGCTCTCGCGTGTACGTGTATATATAAAAGTATTAGTAGCCGAGTTGCTTGATCTGGGCCCGGAGGGTGCTGACGGGGAACGAGGGACAGGCCTTGTGGACGCCCTCCAGCACTTCCAGCCGCGGGCCTGGTGCATCTGGTCGAGCATCCCCAGCGTCAGGTGCTGGTCGGGGCGGCTCGCCGTGCAGTGAATGATAATCAGGTCTATTTTTCTCATTTTGTTTGTTTTCTTTATGTCCCGCAGAAATGAAGGAAATAAAAGAAATTTTACGCTTCGCTCCTCTATGCGCAGCCTGTGCCGAAGGCACTTTCCTTTATTTCTTTTATTTCTGCGGGACATTAATTAATCTGTGAGATCTGTGTGACTTTTGACGATGCAAAGGTACGACATTCGGAAAGCGTTTCTACGACTTCCCATGTTCTCTTACGGACATTGACGTTCTTTCATGCGATTATCGGTTACGGGGTGCTCAGATGCCTGGCGTAAGTCGTTCCGATGCCTTGCGTGAGTCGTTCCGATGCCTTGCATACCTGTATGGAGATGCCTTCCACGGTTCGTGGAAGGCATTCCTTTAACCCATGGAAGGTATCTTTTTCCCCTCCTAAGTTAGGAGGGGTGCCCGAAGGGCGGGGTGGTCTGAAGGTGCGCTTGTTCAGACCCCCTCTAACTCCCCCTGACTCAGGGGGAGAATCCCGAGGCGGATCAGTCCCGCCTCAAGTTCCGCCACAAGATTCCCTTGTTCAGACCACCCCACCCTCCGGGCACCCCTCCTGACTCAGGAGGGGAAGAAGATACTCACGGCTCACCGAGGTAGTAGACGATGAGTGCTACCTCCTTGGGTGTGTAGGCCTTGGCCTTGCGGGCCATGCCGCAGGCCCTGAGGGCAGCATAGAGATCCGTGCAGCGGCGGATCCAGAAGTTCAGGTTGCTCAGTGCCCCGCTGGGCGTCTGGGCTTTGGGGAAGTAGAGCATGGCCAGTTCCGACTTCCCGTAGGAACGGATTTCGAATGTTTCCAAATGTCATGGTTTTGGGTTGAACAGTAAATCTACGATATCGATCTTCGCCGCCTTCTGCTCCGGCGTGGCATGTCGTTCGAGCAGCGGACTGACGTAGACAGGTGAGAGGAAACTGCGGGAGGCCTCTTCGGCGATGGCCTTCCAGCAGGCATACGTCGTGCCGTCGGGGTCTGTGTCGGGAAACAGCACGACCTTGTGGTCCCGGGGTAGCCAAGTCCTCGTCATAGCATCTCCCCATCATATTGTACCCCCTGTATAGGGGGTAATATGATAGGGGAAAGACGCTTATTCCGGCCCGGCGAGCGAGTAGTAGATGCGTCGTTTCTCAGTCCGTTGTTGATGTCGTCGACCAGGTCACGCACGCCGTCGAGGATCACCAGGTCTGGGCGGCACAAGTCTATAGCCGCCATCAGCAGCGGCATCCGCTACCGTCAGACTCATTGCTTGACATGACTCTTACATATTATAGCCTGAATAATTCATAGAGTCACAAAAAAAGAAGCGTTTTTCTTTGTCATGTCGACAAAAATTAGTACCTTTAAGTGCTTAAAATACAAGGTAATAAAAACGCTTCTTATGTGCAAAGGTACTTCAAAATCTTCAATCCACCAAGAGAAAATGCTTTTTTCTCTTCCCGAGATGGTTTCTGACAAGAAAATCCGTGTTGATTTCGACTCTCCGGACATCTCTGTGTCGACAGCAAGATACTCTATAAAATAGGCAAGCTGTTCCTTGACGAGTATATATCATCCTTTGAGAAGGCTCCAAAGAAAGTCATCATCGACTGCGACGACACGAATGCCAATACATACAGAGCGCAGCAGTTCACGCTGTTCAATGCCTATAGTCCCGTAGGGGGCGTTGTATAGGCGAGTGACGCAAGGCATACCGTCCCTGTCAGAATATCTGGCGGGGACGATTGGATCTAATACGAGGCGGTGCAGGGAATGCCGGCGGCGATGACACGGTCGCGGATGGCATCGAGTTGTTCGTGGGTCGCCTTGAGGAGACCTTGGGTAGGCGTCTCGCGGTCGATGGTGTAGATCATCACCTGCTGGGGAGCGATGGCCTTGACGACCTCGAGCCAGGGGGTGACATAGTCATCGCTGGTGTTGTCAATGCTGGTGACGCCCTCTGGAGTGGCGAGGTCACCACGCATGAACATGGTCTGGATGATGATGTGCCCGTGGAAGTCCTTCATGTGACTGATGATGGCGTTGACATCGTAGGCGCCTGTAGGACAGTCAACCTTGTTAATATAGTCAGGGTCGATGGTGTCGAGTTTCAGGATGTTGTTGTCTACCAGCATCAGGGCATCGCGTACGGCCTGGCGGTGGATCATCGTGGCGTTGCTCAACACGGAGACTTTCGCCCGAGGACAGTACTGGTTGCGCAGACGGATTGTGTCGGCGATGATCTCCGGGAAATGGGGATGGCAGGTGGGCTCTCCGTTGCCTGCAAAGGTGAGCACGTCGGGTAACTGGCCCTCGGCGGCCATCTGCTGCAACTTCTCTTCCAACTTGACAGCCACTTCTTCGCGGGTGGGGCGGGGGAGCGACGGACGGTGGTCCTGGTTGAGGCCGCACTCGCAGTAGATGCAGTTGAAGGTACACATCTTGCCATCGGCAGGCATCAGGTTGATGCCCAGTGAGATGCCCAGTCGGCGGCTGTGAACGGGGCCGAAGATGGGCGACGGATAAATAATTGTACTCATACGGGGTGCAAAGTTAATAAAGATTTGCGATTTACGATTTGCGATTTATGATTTTTTGCATGGCGGTAGCAAATTTTTCACTCTTCGCTATCCACTTTTCACTTTTTTGTTGTACCTTTGCAACCGAATTCAAAAGATTACGTACGTAAACCTGCATGAAAAGACGTAAAGAGAAGACTGGCCGCCGACAGGGCGTGCAGTTGATGACCTTGTGTATCAGTACATCGATGGTGCTGGTGTTGCTGGGTCTTGTCGTGTTTTCTGTACAGACCTCCCGTAACCTGTCGCACTGGGTGAAGGAGAACCTGACGGTGACGGTGGTGCTTAACGATGAAGTCAGTGTGGGTGATGCCAAACGGTTTCAGCAAGACCTTGTCCGTCGGCCGTTCTCAAAGGATGTCTTGTACATCAGCCGTGAACAGGCCTTGAAGGAACAGACGGATGCCATGGGGTCTGATCCCTCAGAGTTCCTGGGCATGAACCCGTTCCCCGCCACGCTTGAACTGCAACTGCACTCTGACTATGCCAATGCCGACTCATTGGCATGGATCAGCGACGAGTTGCGGAAGAATCCGGAGGTGACGGATGTGGCCTATCAGGTGGACCTGATGGACAGTGTGAACCGCAACCTCGCGAAGTTGAACATCCTGCTGCTGGTGTTGGCCGTGCTGTTGACGTTCATCTCGTTCTCCCTCATCAATAATACGGTGAGGCTGAGTGTCTATTCGCGGCGATTCCTCATCCACACGATGAAACTGGTGGGTGCCTCTTGGGGCTTTATCCGCCGGCCTTTCATGCGGCAGGGGGCCCTCGTGGGCGTTATCGCCGCCCTGATTGCCATCATCGTGCTGGGTGGAGGCATCTATGCCCTGTACTACTACGAGCCGAACATCCTGGCCATCATCACTTGGCGGGAATTGGTGATAACGGCCTTGGCCGTACTGGTGTTTGGCCTGGTTATTACGCTGACGTGTTCATATATCTCTGTGAACCGTTTCCTCCGTATGCCCGCCGGCGAACTCTATAAAATATAATAGGGTGAAATAAATCGTAAATTGTAAATCCGTAAATCATAAATAAATAGATGGACAAGAGAAATTTTGCATTTGACAAGACAAACTTCATCCTGCTGGCCATAGGTATGGCAGTGGTGGTCATCGGATTCCTGCTGATGGTGGGACCTGCCTCTACGGATACGGTCTATGAGCCCGATATCTTCAGCGCCCGTCGTGTCAAGGTGGCCCCGGTGATATGCCTCCTGGGCTTTGTGTCAATGATTTATGCGGTGATCCGCAAGCCTAAATCGTAAATCTGTAAATCGTAAATCATAAGATGGATTGGATTCAGACCGTCATCATTGCCATCGTTGAGGGACTGACGGAGTTCCTGCCTGTGTCCTCAACGGGTCACATGATTATCACCCAGAATCTTCTGGGGGTTCCACAGGGCGATGCCTTCGTGCACGCCTTTACTTTTATCATCCAGTTCGGTGCCATCCTCTCGGTGGTGTGCCTTTACTGGAAGCGTTTCTTTCGGTTTGATAACTCACCGGCCCCCGAAGGCAGTTCGATGCTGCAGAAACTGAAGCACCGCTTCTATTTCTACTGGCTGCTCATCGTGGGTGTCATTCCCGCCGTGGTCATTGGTTTGCTGGCGAAGAAGTCGGGACTGCTCGACTGGTTGCTCGACAGTGTGCTTGTGGTGGCTGTCATGCTTGTGGTAGGAGGTGTCTTCATGCTCTACTGCGACCGTCTGTTCAATAAGGGCACAGAGGCTAATCAGGTAAATGAGAAGCGGGCCTTCCGCATCGGTCTTTACCAGTGTATCTCTGTCATTCCTGGGGTGTCGCGCTCGATGGCGACCATCGTAGGGGGTATGACACAGGGCCTGACCCGCCAGCGTGCCGCCGAGTTCTCGTTCTTCCTGGCTGTGCCGACGATGGCGGGTGCCACGCTGCTCGACCTGCTTGACCTCTTGAAGGAAGATGCCTCCTGGGCAACACCGCATAACATCACCATGTTGGTCTTAGGTTGTGTGGTGGCCTTTGTGGTGGCACTGCTGGCCATGAAGTGGTTTGTGGCCTTCCTTTCCAAATACGGCTTCAAGGCCTTTGGTATCTATCGCATCGTCGTGGGTGGCATCATTCTCGTGCTGTTGCTTACAGGACATTCCTTAACAATGGTCGATTAAATGAATTTCAACGAGGGCGCCTTTATCTATATCAACAAACCCTATCGCATGACAAGTTTCGGGGCTTTGGCACATATCCGCTATGTCGTGTCTAAACGGCTCCATGTGAAAAGGGTGAAGATGGGGCATGCCGGCACCCTCGACCCGCTGGCCACCGGTGTGCTGATTCTCTGTACGGGGAAAGCCACCAAGCAGATAGAGTCGTTGCAACTCCATACGAAGGAGTATACGGCTACCTTGCAGTTAGGTGCCACCACGGCCAGTTATGACATGGAGCATGAGGTGGACAGCACCTATCCGACGGAGCATATCACGCGTGAACTGATTCTGGATACCCTGCCACGTTTCGTGGGCGACATCATGCAGGTGCCGCCAGCCTTTTCGGCTTGTATGGTGGCTGGTGACCGTGCCTACGAACTTGCCCGTAAGGGGCAGGAGGTGGCTCTTGCTGCGAAACCTGTGCGTATCGATGAGATTGAACTCACGGCTTTTGACCCCTCGTCGATGCAGATGTCTATCCGCGTGGTCTGTGGCAAAGGTACTTATATCCGTTCACTGGCCCGTGACATCGGCGAGGCTCTGGGGAGTGGCGCTTACCTGACAGCCCTCTGCCGCACCCGTGTCGGTGACGTCCGTATCGAGGACTGCCTCACCTTTGATGAGTTCCCTCAGTGGCTTGACACCCAAGACATAGAAGAAAATGGTAAATCGTAAATTCGTAAATCTTAAATAACATAATGAAGTTATCACAGTTTAAGTTTAAACTCCCTGAGGAGTTGGTGGCCTTGGAGCCAACCTTCCATCGTGACGAGTGTCGGCTGATGGTGCTCCACCGAAAGAGTGGCAAGATCGAGATGACAAAGCAGGATGAGGACGGTAATGACCTGAAAGACGAAGAAGGCAATCCTGTCTATCTCGATTTCCGTAATATCCTCGACTATTTTGATGAGGACGACACTTTCATCTTCAACGACACGAAGGTGTTCCCTGCCCGTCTGTATGGTACGAAGGAGAAGACCGATGCCAAGATAGAGGTGTTCTTGCTGCGCGAACTGAACCGCGACCTCCGCTTATGGGATGTGCTTGTGGAACCAGCCCGAAAGATCCGTATCGGCAACAAACTCTTCTTTGAGGATGATGGACCGATGGTGGCAGAGGTCATCGACAATACGACGAGCCGTGGGCGTACGCTGAGATTCCTCTATGACTGTCCGCACGACGAGTTCAAGCAGGAACTCTTCGCCCTGGGAGAGGCCCCGCTTCCCCGTTATATCGTCGACCATCGGTCTGCCGTGCCTGAGGACATGGAAAGGTTCCAGACCATCTATGCCAAGAATGAGGGCGCTGTCACCGCTCCTGCTACGGGTCTGCACTTCAGCCGTGAGTTGTTGAAACGTATGGAGATCCGAGGCATTAACTTCGCCTATATCACCCTGCACTGCGGACTTGGCAATTTCGACTCTATCGAGGTCGAGGATCTGACGAAGCATAAGATGTCATCAGAACAGATGTTCGTCGATAAGGAGGCCTGCGACGTCGTGAACCGTACTAAGTTGGCTGGTCGTCGGGTCTGTTCGGTCGGTGTGAGCACGGCCCGTGCAACGGAAAGTGCTGTCGGTACCGACGGGCTGTTGAAGGAGTTTGAGGGGTGGACCAATAAGTTTATCTTCCCTCCTTACGAGTTCGGTATGTCTAATGCCCTCGTGGCCAATTTCTACCATCCGGAGTCACCGATGATGATGATTCAAGCCTCGTTCGGCGGCTACGACAATGTGTATGAGTGCTACACGAATGCCGTGAAGCATGGGTATAAGTTCGGATGCTTCGGCGATGCATTGCTCATTGTGGATGATTAAGTTTACAGAAAAAATAAGCGTATGGCTCATGAGGTATACTTGGGACTGGGGTCTAACCAGGGTGACAGGGCGGCGAATCTGGCCCGTGCCATAGAACTGATTGGCGAGCGGGTAGGCGAGGTGGTACGTCAGTCTACGCTCATCGAGACAGAACCCTGGGGCTTCGAGTCTGAGCATCGTTTCCTCAATGGCGTGATTCTCTGTGAGACGACCCTCACCCCCCGCCAACTTCTCAAGACAACCCAACAGATTGAGCGAGACCTCGGACGACGGAAAAAGACATCCTCAGATCATGTCCCTCACCATTCGCCTCCCGTCACTCACCATTACGCTGACCGCCCCATCGATATCGACATACTGCTCTACGACGACTTGACTATTGATGAACCAGACTTGAAAATCCCCCATCCACTGATGAACGAGCGTGATTTCGTCATGAATCCCCTCGCTGAGATACAACAAAACAATAACTAATAAAAACAAATCATGAACAAAAAACTAATCTGCTTGACTGCCGCAGCATTTTTTGTCGTGCTGGGAGTCTGTGCCCAGGGTAGTGACTGCTGCAAGGGCAACCCCTACAAGAAGTACACGGAGAACCTGCCGTTTGAGATGGTAGAGATAAAGGCTCCGGAAATTCCAGAAACCAAGGTCTGTCTGAAGGACTTTGGTGCCGACCCGACAGGCAACCGCCTCTGTACGGAGGCCTTTGCCCAGGCCGTTGATGCGCTGACGGCGAAAGGTGGGGGGCACCTCATCGTTCCTGCTGGCGTGTGGCTTACGGGACCTGTCGTACTGAAGAGCAACATCGACCTTCATCTTGAGATGGGAGCCGTCATCCGTTTTGCGGCCGACGAGAAACTTTATCCGATCATCAAGACCTCGTTTGAAGGACTTGATACCCGTCGCTGCCAGTCGCCTCTGTCGGCAGTAGGTGTCACGAATATCTCTATTACCGGAGAAGGCGTCATCGACGGTAACGGGCAATATTGGCGACCGGTCAAACGGGCGAAGGTGTCGGAAGGCATGTGGAAGGACTTTGTCCAAAGACCTGGCGGCGTTCAACTGCGCGATGACTATTGGGTACCCTCCGAGAGTTATGCCAAAGGTGAAAAGGGGGCCGACCTTAACGTGCCTACAGCCAAGACCGACGAGGAATGGGAGGCTATCCATCGCTTCCTCCGTCCGGTCATGATCAGTCTTGTCAGTTGCAAGAACGTCCTGCTGCAGGGTGTCATCTTCCAGAACTCTCCCGCCTGGAACATCCATCCGCTGATGTGTGAGAATATTATTATAGACAATGTACTCGCGCGTAATCCTTCTTATGCTCAGAATGGGGATGCCCTCGACCTGGAGTCGTGCAAGAACGCTCTCATCATCAACTCCCGTTTCGATGCCGGCGATGATGGCATCTGTATCAAGAGTGGTAAGGATGCCGACGGCCGACGCCGTGGCAGACCCTGTGAGAATGTGGTAGTCGACGGATGTACGGTCTTTGCTGGTCATGGTGGCTTCGTGGTCGGGTCAGAGATGAGCGGAGGTGTGCGCAACTTCAAGGTCAGCAACTGCCAGTTCCTTGGTACTGACGTGGGTTTGCGATTCAAGTCGACCCGTGGCCGTGGCGGCGTCGTGGAGAATATCTATATCTCCGACATCTCGATGATGGACATCATTACCGATGCGATCACATTTAATATGTATTATGGTGGCAAGAGTGTCTCAGAGATGAAGGCTGCTGGCATTGTTCCCGACAATAAGACCAAGGTTCCTGTTGATGAGAAGACCCCCGTATTCCGTAATATCTTTATCGAGAATGTCGTCTGCAACGGTGCCGGCCGTGCGATGGAGTTTAACGGACTGCCCGAGATGCCTATGGACAATATCCGGCTGAAGAACATCACCATCCGCGCCAAAGAGGATGCCGTGTTCCAGAATGTGACGGAGAATGTGTCAAAGGAGAATGTGAAAATAATAAAGGTCTGCGATTAGCAGACCTTTATTGTGTTTGTGCTTACTTACGAAGACCGAGGGCCTTGATGATAGCACGATAGCGGTTGATGTCCTTGTTGTAGAGGTACTTCAGCAACTTACGGCGCTGACCTACGAGCATGGTCAGAGAACGAGCCGTGTTGTGGTCCTTGTGGTTCTTCTTCAGGTGCTCTGTCAGGTGAGAGATGCGATAACTGAAGAGGGCAATCTGTGCCTCTGCAGAACCGGTGTCCTGAGCGTTCTTGCCATACTGACTGAAGATCTCTTCTTTCTTGGCTTTGTCTAAATACATAATTTTAAAGTTGTGATTAATGTTGTTTGCAAATACATCTTTCTGACGCATTTCTGGCCTAATCACCAGCCGGTTTACGTCGTCGGATGCTCCGGATTTTCCGAAATGCGGGCGCAAAGGTACAACTTTTTCCCCAATCCTACAAATATTTCGAAGAAAAGTTGTACCTTTGCAGCCACTTTTTGAAGTTTATAGTTTAAAGTTTATAGTTTATAGACGATGCAGGATATCAGAAATATCGCAATTATTGCGCATGTAGACCATGGTAAGACAACCTTGGTCGATAAGATGATGCTGGCTGGAAATCTCTTCCGTGAGGGACAGAATCTCAGCAATCAGGTGCTCGACGCTAACGATCTTGAACGAGAGCGTGGCATCACCATTCTCTCCAAGAACGTGAGTATTAATTGGAAAGGAGTTAAAATCAATATCATAGATACGCCGGGACACTCCGACTTCGGAGGCGAGGTAGAGCGTGTGCTGAATATGGCCGATGGCTGTCTGTTGCTTGTGGACGCCTTCGAGGGTCCGATGCCCCAGACACGGTTCGTACTGCAGAAGGCTCTTCAGATAGGCCTCAAACCTATCGTCGTGGTGAACAAGGTGGACAAGCCCAACTGCCGCCCAGAGGAGGTCTATGAGATGGTGTTCGACCTGATGTTCTCGCTCAATGCCACAGAGGATCAGTTGGATTTCCCCGTGGTGTATGGCTCGGCCAAGAACGGCTGGATGGGTGAGGATTGGAAGACACCTACAGATAATATCACCTATCTGCTCGATAAGATCGTGGAGGTCATCCCCGCTCCGCAGCAGATAGAGGGTACGCCGCAGATGCTCATCACCTCGCTCGACTACTCGAGTTATCAGGGCCGTATCGCCGTGGGCCGTGTGCATCGCGGACAGTTGAAAGATGGCATGCAGGTGACCATTGCCCATCGCGACGGGAGGATGGAGAAGACGAAGATCAAGGAACTGCATACGTTTGAGGGCATGGGCCATGTGCGCACCGACAGTGTGGATTGTGGTGATATCTGTGCTGTCATCGGACTGGAGAAGTTTGAGATCGGTGATACGCTCTGCGACCTTGAGAATCCAGAGCCGCTGGCACCGATTGCTATCGACGAACCGACGATGTCGATGCTGTTTACCATCAACGACTCACCGTTCTTCGGCAAAGAAGGCAAGTTTGTGACATCGCGTCATATCAACGATCGTCTGGAAAAGGAACTGGAGAAGAACCTCGCCTTGCGTGTCGAGCCATTCGAGGATTCTACGGATAAGTGGGTCGTCTCAGGACGTGGCGTGCTCCACCTTTCTGTCCTTGTCGAGACCATGCGTCGTGAGGGCTATGAACTGCAGGTAGGACAGCCACAGGTGATCTATAAGGAAATCGACGGCAAGAAGTGCGAGCCTATCGAGGAACTGACCATCAACGTGCCGGAGGAATTCTCGTCGAAGATGATTGATATGGTGACACGCCGTAAAGGTGAGATGACCTCGATGGACAATCAGGGGGAGCGTGTGAATATCGAGTTCGATATTCCATCTCGTGGTATTATCGGTCTGCGCACTAACGTATTGACGGCTTCTCAGGGCGAGGCTATCATGGCTCATCGCTTTAAGGAGTATCAACCTTATAAGGGTGAGATTGAGCGTCGTGTCAATGGTTCGATGATCTCTATGGACACGGGTAACGCCTTTGCCTATGCCATTGACAAACTGCAGGATCGTGGAAAGTTCTTTATCGATCCAGGCGAAGATGTCTATGCCGGACAGGTGGTAGGTGAGCATGTTCACGACAATGATCTTGTGGTGAATGTCTGCAAGGCCAAGCAGTTGACCAATGTGCGTGCGTCGGGTACCGACGAGAAGGCGCGCATCATCCCGAAGACGGTGATGAGTCTGGAGGAGTGTCTGGAGTATATCAAGCAGGACGAACTTGTAGAGGTCACCCCGAAGTCGATGCGTATGCGTAAGGTCATCCTCGACCACGATCAGCGCAAAAAAGCCTCTATACAGCGAGGGTAGAGCGAAGTTCTACTTTGACTCTGCCGAGCGCAAGCAGGCTCGACCGCAGGTCAGGGCTGCAATTCGCGAGGGTAGGAGCCTATTTGGACGGGGACTGAGGCCGTGCTTTCAAACCTTTTGCCTTGGCGCAAAACACCTTTCGAGCCTACGCAAAACACCTTACGAGCCTACGCAAAACACCTTGCGCCTATACGCAAAATAGAAGCCGTCAAATTTTGATAGTGCCGGGTAGTAGCACAGTTATAGCATAGTTTTCAGAAACTATGCTATAACTTATCTTATTGATAATCACTCGCTTGAATTGCACTAGTAGCACACATAGCATAGTTTGTTTATGTTTCTCAAAATTGTGGCTGACTATATGTATTCAAAAACACATAGTGTTTTTCTTATTGGACAGCAATGAAAATAATCTCCTTTTTATTTGCTTGTTTCAGGAAATCTTCTTAAATTTGCAGTCGACTAAGCCAGTCCATGAGGACAGGGCGGGTCAAGACATCGATGGAATCCTGAGGCCGACGTAGCCATTTGTAGGGCTGGCCAAGGGGAAAGGACGTTTTCGAACGTTACCTGTCTGTGTAAGTCAAACTTCGCAACTTTGAATTCGTATCACAGCGGTAATGCAACGAAGCGTCTGCGTGGGTGTATTATATCCCGGCTGTTCGTTGCTATCAGTGTATCTTGGTGGTAACGTCTGTGTCGAACTATATAATGTCACTCGGCGTGGGCTGGCTTGCGTTGCTTATCCTTGATACGGGGGCAATGCGAAGGCCTGACTTACGAGGATAGGCGCGGAGGAACTAACTCCCACGTCTTTTTTATTTCCATTTTTTTTGCTGTTAATTCATTTTTTAGGGTTACTTTTTTCTATCTGTTGCATTAAGTATTGAACAATATGAGTATAAACTAAAAGATTATTGTATGAAAAGAGCTATTATCATGGCGATGGCCATAACGTTGTCTGTCGTTTACGTCAATGAGCAAGTCAAAGACTTCAAAAAACTGGCTGCAAAGTATAAGCAATAAGTTACACAAAATAAGAAGTCTAAATCGATAAATATCATAAACATAAAATAATAAATAGTAGTATGAAAAAGAATTTGTTTTTTATCGGCACAAAGGCATTGTCAGACAAGAAAATGTCTTTTGGAACAATTACATCAGTAGCAGCAACTGTTTTAGTGATGCTATCAATCATGTTAGCATCCTGTGGCGGTGAAGACGAAGCGGAGGCGGAGTTGTCATTGAATCTTCCTAAGCAAGAATTTGTTAATGGAGAAACAATCAATGTAAGAGTAGCTTTAGCTTCTAGTAGCTGGAGTATTGAATATGTGGACTTTTATTGGGATGGAAAATATTTTGGCAAAGGACAATATGAAGCAGATATGAATATTGACATTAGTGTTGAAGAGGGTAACCATCAAATAAAGGCGGTGGCTCATTGTACCAATGGGGGTAGCCAAAAGGATATTGAGGGAACTACTATAGTAAATGTTTCTAAGCCGATTTTTAGAATCGATTTTAATATAATGACTATTGACGGTAAAAGTTTCAAAAACGGCGAGCCTTTTCTTGCAGTAGTGGAAAGCGCAAAAGAGAATAATGTTGACGCAAAGATAAACAAAGTTGTATTCAGCTGGGATGGAAAACAGATTGCCGAAGTGAAGAGTGAGCCTTTTCAGTTAGAATATACTCCAAAAGGACAAACTGTCGGGAAACATATTCTCAACTATCACGTTTATTACTCGTCAACAAACGCTATCTACAAAAGTGGAGATGGAGGTGGCTATGACTATGCAATAGAATTGGTTGAGTAATATAAATTTGAACTTAAAACCGCTTGGAAGATGAAAAAAATATTATTCTTTATTGTAATTATATGCGCTTGTTCATTGTCAAGCTTGCATGCAAAAAATTATCCAAAATTGTATGTAACCATGTCTCAAGCCAAAGTGCAGACAGGCGACGTCTTATACCTGTCCGCATTTTTAGAGGAAAGTAAATGGAAGATCCAAAACCAAAAATGGTATCTGGATGGTGCTGTACTTGCCACAAATTATGGAGCTCCCTACAAGTTAGAAATGCAAATTGGGGAAAACATAAAACCTGGTGAGCATACTATCAAAGCTCTTGCAATATGTAGGAATGGAAAGAAATGCATTAATATAACTGAGGAGAGGAGAATTACAGTGGAGAAGTCACAAACAATAAAAAGCAAAAACATTTTCTATTTAAGTACAAAAAACAAAGATGTTTCTCCTGGTCAGGCACTGAATATTGTAGCCTTCTCGAAATCCAAGGATTACAACATTAGTTATGTAAATCTATATTTTGACAATCAAAATATTGGTACTACAGAGAAATTGCCTTTCGAATACAATATTAATATAGGTAATACCATTCGTCCAGGAAGACACAAAGTGCATGGCATGGCTATTGGACATTGTGGAACAACCGTAAGAACTGAGTATGTCGTATTTTATGTCGATGTTAAAGAATCAAATAGCTACACTAGTAAAGCTTATAAAAATAAAGGACTTTCAAAACCTCTGACTATTACAGGCCATATCTATGACGAAAAGGGTGAATGTATGATAGGCACCACGGTGGCAGTTGTAGGCGTCGAGGGGAAACATGGTACACAGACTGATTTTGATGGGGCTTTCAAACTTTATGTACCAGCAAATTCTAAGAAACTTAGAGTTTCATATATAGGCTACAAGACTGCTGAGATAGATCTTTATGACGGTATGGCAAGAGACCTTAAAATTTATCTGAAAGAAGAGTAAGATTCTTCAAGGAAAATTAAGAAAAAAATAAAGATGACGATAATAACATATTTCTTGTAATTTTTTCGTAACTTTGCAATCCGTTTAGTACAAAGTAGATGCATCTATACAATTCTGAGTGTAATGGCAATTATATCATTTAATCGAAAGTATACTGATGTAGAATATATTATAGGGATACAAAAGAGGGACGAAAGAATCACCAAGGCATTCTTCTTTGAGTGTCAGAAGTATTTCAAAGCCCATTTCAAGGCAGTATTCTTTGCCGATGACATGGAGGACGAGGTGTTTCAAGAGTCCTTTATTATCCTGTGGAGCGAGATTGAGCATTGGCGGATTACCATCGAAGATCAACAGATTTTCAGGAAAGACCGCTATGGGAATGTCAGGCTGCTAACGTGTGGCCTGACAACTTTCTTGTTGTCTATAGCCAGAAACAAATATCGTGAATATGCGAGAGATAACGCCTCTGTCCAACTAGAAGAGAACATCAATAGTCCTTTATTGGCAGACCCTGCTCCTGACAATGCTGACGACACGCAGAATCTCAGGATAGAGATCGTAATGGACTGCCTATCTAAAATGCCTGCTGGATGTAAGCGCCTATTGACCATGTTCTATTATGAAAGAATGAGTCTAGACGAGATATTGAAGGCGCTGAGCCAGTATTGTTCAAAAGATGCTCTGAAATCAGGCAAGAGCAAATGTATGAACACTTTGCGACGCAGAGTGTTCGTCATGTTTGAACAATATCACTTAATGCCATAAAGCTTATGATAGAAAAGGATTTCCATAATGAGGTCGATGATATTATAGTTAAAGGTATCGTTGAACACGGAAAGAAGGCTGAGCAAATAAAGAAATGGCAACGTGATGGTCATAAGTCTGTTGTTAGACGGCTTTCGTATGTGGCACTGGTTGCTGCTGCGATACTCCTATTAGTATTTGTAATCACACCTGCTCCGAAGGATGAACCTCTGGCATCTGATAAGAATGTTGCACATACTCAGGAACCACCCAACTCAATAGGCACGGATACTTTATCTACAGTACCAAAATCGAAGGAGAAAGACCGCCAGTTGGCATACACGGACCTCAAAAAAGCAGAAGCAAAAGGCAAGGCTATTCAGAAGGCCGACCCACAGTCAAATGACAGGTTGGTGCTGGCGGAAACTGGGAAAAAAGTTTCTCTAAAAGACTTCCCATTCATTGTTGAGGAAGAAGAAAGGGAAGGTAATGGGGCATCAGAGCTTTCTATAGTGATAGATTCTGGACTGAAAGAGTTTGGAATGGAGCGTTTGTCATTAGAAGGTTCGAATGCAGATTCGCTTATGAATCATTTGGATCTCTTTGTAGATGACGATGACGATTATGATGCTGAGTGGGCAAGAATCCTTATATTGGCAAAAGTGAATCGAAAGGAAGAATGTCTACAGTTGCTGAAAGAGTTTATAAAGAAGGATGGGCCACACAAAGAGCAGGCCATCAGGTTAAATGGATTGCTAGAATAATCTTAATAGATGTTAAACCACCCTTTGGTAGGGTTACCTCTGCCATTATTCTGCATTAAAGGTAAAAGAACAACAAACTTAAAATGCAGAAAATATGAAAAGGATGGTTTTAACATTGATGATGGCTGTCATGACAGTCGGTATCGTAAAGGGACAGAATCTAAATTCGTTCAGTCACAAGTACGTAAATCAGACCTGTATGGCTTGTAAAGGCAAGAAAGTATGTACATTCTGTAATGGCGCAGGACAATATTATATGCCCTATTTCGGAAGGAACATATTATGTGATCTATGTGGCGGACACGGAACCTGTGCATCATGCTCTGGGATGGGCTTTCACCAGATACTCTATTTCTATAATGGCGTGACTCGCAGATGGGAGCCTGCTCCGATTCCAACACCCAGCGCAAATGTCTATGATTTGCTACTGCCAACATCCACCAATACTAATTCCACACATCATTCAAATGGGAACAACAAGTGTTATACTTGTCATGGAAGCGGCAGATGTACGAGTTGTGCAGGAAGAGGGGAAACTCGCTCAAAGTATTACTATGATGGCTCTTACGTGCATGATTGCTATACCTGCAAAGGTAGAGGCACATGTAACACATGTTTAGGGAGTGGCAAACGATATTAATTAAATAGCTACTATGTTTCCTTTAGTGTACAATGTGAGGTGTGGGAGATATACTGTTGGTGGCAACTTAACAAATACAGATAGAATGGTTAAGAATTTATTTAATAATTAGTAAGAAAAAAACGATGAATGGTTATAGATTATTTGTTAAAGTAGGACTTTGTTTCCTTTTATTTTCCCTGTTTACTTCTTGTGGCACAAAACGGACAGTTCCTATAACGAATAGGACCCAAAGAATTGCAGAGGGTGCATTTTCTGACGATCAGGTACTCTCGATGATAAAGCCGATATATAAAAAGACGATAAGCCAGTATGGTGATTCGAGGAACAAAAAACAGACAGCTCTTGTAAAAAAAGTCTCTAACAGATTAATTCAAGCCACTAATACATATCTAAAGTCAAATGGATATGCAAATGAGCTTAAATATTATGAATGGGAAGTGCACTTAATCAAAAACTCAGAGGCAAATGCGTGTTGTTATCCAGGAGGAAAGATACTCGTATATGAACCAATTCTCGATGTTACAGATAATGAGGCAGGGCTTGCAGCCGTGTTAGGCCATGAGATTGGCCATGCCATAGCCAAACACAGTGCTGAAAAGCTAACTAAAAGTGCAAAAAAGATGATTTGGCAGCAGATAGGAGTAAATGCCATTAACATAATTGGTCTTATTGAAGGTGATTCTCAAGAAACTATAAACCAAGTTGCTAATAGTGGAGTAGATTTGTCGAATGAAATTATGCAGTATGTTGAAATGAAATATTCACGAAAGCAGGAACATGAAGCAGATCACATTGGCATGATACTTATGGCAATGGCGGGTTATGATCCCCATGAAGCCCCCAAAGTATGGACAAGAATGACTCAGAAGTATGGAGATAGTACTGATCGGATTCTTTCTACACATCCATCAAATGCAAAACGTCAAAGGTGGATGAATGAGAAATGGATGGACGAGGCTATGCGTTATTATAAACCGCAGGGGAAGAGCCGCAAGGTAAAGAGAAAGAGATAAGATTAAATGTAAATTATGATTTATGGTGATATGTTGATGATATAAAGATGATTTAGGGAACGATATTATTTTATGCCAATGTCAGCAGAAGATAATAAGCAAATAAGGAGTATTGATCACTATATCAATAAAGGTATAGCCGAACGTGGTAGAAAGCAGGAACTGCTTAAGTTATGGCTGCAACGCCATTGCATCGGGTCAAAGATATAAAGAATCAAATATAGGGAGCGTGAGTCATGGATAAGAGAAAGGAGAACAAGATACTTGGCTGTCTTTTCGGGCAGGCAGCAGGTGATGCACTGGGTATGGGGGCTGAGTTCCTCGACAAAGAGAGTGTATTGAAGAGATACCCTAATGGGTTACGTCATTATGACGATATAAGATACAACATATCTCGCGGGTTCAAGCCCGGTGACTATACTGACGATACGGAGATGATGGAGAGTATCGTGTATTCATTGAACAAAGAAGGGAAATATGACCTGATGGGCATTGCCCAGTTCTTCCGCAGATGGTATGAGTATGGGCCGAAAGACTGTGGTCTGCTAACTTCCAGGGTGCTGTCCAATCCACTATATAGGCTAGATCCATTGGGCGTATCACGGACAACATGGGAAGAAGAGAACCGCGATGCCGCTGGTAATGGCGGTGTGATGAGGACTTCGGTGATAGGTTGTCTCAACGGCGACATAGAAGAGATGGCTGCTGACGTATGTAGGCTCACACATTATGACCCCCGATGTGTTGGCTCGTCTGTCATAGTCTCTATGGTGATACACCAACTTATCTACCACGACCACACGATGACACCCGACGAGGTGATACAGTTGGGCAGGAAGTATGACGAGAGCATAGAGTATTACGTGCAACGGGCTTCCGACCCTGACATATCTCGCCTGACACTTGGCGATAAAGCGAAACAAGGGTACACGCTGAAAGCGATGGGGGCTGCTCTTTGGGCACTATGGCATCCCACGGATTTCACAGAAGGGTTAGTTGCCGTTGTCAACGAAGGTGGCGATGCCGATTCCAATGGTGCTCCTGCCGGTGCAGTCCTTGGAGCCCGCTTCGGCTTTGATGCCATACCTGGAGAATATACTGAACGACTGAACAGGTATAAAGACTTGAAAAGGATATTCGCCAAACTATTGACTGTTATCGAATCGTCAATAGTTAAAGATTTCACTTTATAACAAAGTAGAACAACATAGCATGATGGAACTAAAGACTAAATATATTTGGTATTGGCTGAAAGACCAGCTGAGTCACCCAGGATGGTTTGAACGACTATTTGTTCATCGTACTGCATGGGGTGCTTTTACCGTATATTCCCATCTGAGACGGACTGACAATAAGGAAAAAATCGGATACAAGACGCGAGAGGATGCTCAGCAAGCAGCTGATAGCATGAAAAAGAAATATGGTGCTGAGTTCGTGGTCTATAAATGTCTTTATTGCGATGACTGGCATGTCAGCAAAGACGTCCGCGCTACCGAAGCAAAGCGGAAAGCTGCGGAGGCTAAGGCATTGAAGCAGTTCTCTGTCAAGGAGTCAGAACGATCAGACAGTCTGGATGTCGAATTGATTCTGTCTACCAAGATTCCTGATCTGGCTCCTGTCTATGGTGGTTTCCGTGGACGGACACTCTCATCACAACGTCAACTACCAGTATGGTCGAAAATGGTGGAGGGAGGAATCCGACAGGTGATAGACTTAAGGGCTGACTATAAGTCAAGCTTCTACCAAGACCTGTGCAAGAAAGGCGGTGTTGGCTATTTCCATTACCCTGTAGCATACGAAGAAGAGAGAATCGCAAGAATGGCAGAACTCTTTCCTGAATTGTGCAGACTCATAGACGAGGGCAGGTTCTACATCGCCTGTGCCCAGGGGCTGCATCGTACAGACATCGCCCTCTGTTCCTATTGGATGTTCTATGCGGCAGACAAGGGTATGGATCCGCCAGCCCTCAGAGGCTATCTGAAAGTGAAAGGAATGAATACGGCCAAAATCATGAGAGTGCTGAATGCACTATACAAATACTGGACAGAGAAGAATGGGACATCTCCGATTCCAGAAGATGTATTTAGGGAGCGTAAGGAGATTATTAAAGAATTAAATTTAAGAAAGGAATCAGAATGAAGAAATTAGTATTAGCACTTTTGCCAGCGTTGGTCGCCCTGTACAGTTGTGAACAGAAAAGTTCTTCATATCAGTCAGATGCAAACGACACGATACCCATTGTGCATCAGCATCAGGAGTTCAGCGAAGCAGTCGATAGTCTTGTCTATCAAGAGCTATGGGGGAATAGCTGCTTTAAGGGCGTTGCATACGTCACCGAAGCAAAATCTATTAGGATTGTGGCGCATACTTCTCTCGTCAAAAGAGGAGAATTCACAGATACTGGCACAGACTCTTATAGAGGAATCATTGAGAAGGGGTTGACGAATTACATCTCCTCGAATCAGTTCGGAAAGACCGCGTTGACAGGAATCTATGATGACATTCCCGTTTATTACCGCAATAAGATGATAGGCAGTGATACTATCATAAGCGAAGCATGCTGCCTTTTCCCTGAAGAATTCAGTAAGTATGAAATATTCGTTGCTCTGATGAATATTGGTCCGACCACAGATATAGAGAAAATGTGTGGGGCAGCCATAGAAGGAATCATCAGTGAGATAGTTAGACGCGATATGATTGGACTTATGATTCAAAAAGACTCTGTGATGGAAGGTAACTCTGGAGTCTGGGGCTATTTCCAATCGCTTTGCAAGAATAAAGGAGCTGAGATATGGACGCACTCAGATACAATGAACGACTCTCTGGACGTTTGGAATGCCGTAGTCATGCTAGATCTATTTGCCGGAGGAAAACTGGATAAATATCCCCAGAAGGAGTTGAAGAAAGCACTCCGCGATATGGCACTTGAACAGGCATACAGAGAGAGCCATGGAGGAGACGAATATAAGGGGGACAATTCTGGAGAGAAGTTCTTATTTAAGCTTTTGGAGAAGGCAGCCTACTACGCTCCAGACATCAGTTGTATTTGCGACTCCTCAATGAACAACGAAGATTCTGGATTATTAGTGTTCAGGGATTGGAGTGGTATGGATACTTTGTATTCTTTTTCAATTAGTAGAAATAATAAGGGTAGATATAAGGTGAAACGGATAAAATAGTACATTGCCAGATAAACTGTCACAGTTTAACAGCCCCTATTTTGCCTAAATAATAATCCCCAGCCACGTGACCGGGGATTATTATTTAGGCATCGGCGAAGACACGGCCGTCGTCGAGCGTGATCTGTAGCTTGGTGTATTCGCAGTGGAAATCGTGCTGCAGGCGGTCGAGATAGCGGGCAGCCTCCCACTTACACATGGGCAGGTCGTGGAGCAGGTAGTTGCCGCAGGCCTCAGGCCGTGTGGCGGGCACCTCGTCTTGGGTGAGGATCCACTGGAGACACGCAATGGTGAGGCGGCGCATGTCATCGACGGTATAAGTGCCGGACTTCTGACCTTCGGCTGAAGGACCATGGTCTTTCATGATGATATACATGCCCGTGAGACAACCCATAGGACCCACATAGACCACATCATCCTTCGCCTCGGAGTTGCGGAACCAGGTGGCCATCAGGTGTTCCAGACTGTGCATGGCGGCAGGGGCAACGGCAGGCTCCTTGTTGGGTTCGGTGATACGCAGGTCGAAGGTGGTGAAGCCCTCATCCTCGCGCGAGACATAGATACCCGGCTTCAACTGGGTATGATCGATGGTGAAACTTTGTATGACTTCCATTTCCTTATCTATAAAATGTCAACTGTCAACAATAAACTATCAACTATAAACAATAAACTATCAACTTTCCCCCGCCATTACAGGCTCTCGATGAATGTCTTAGTGACGTGGAAAGAGTTCTCAGCGATGGTGTCCCAGAAATTATGATACTGTGAGGCATCCGTGTCGCGAAGGGGAATGTCGCTGATTACCCGGAATGAGATAAACGGCACTTTATAGATATGGCACACCTGGGCAATGGCGCAACTCTCCATGTCGACAGCCTTGGCCTCCGGGAAGTGTTCTATGATCTCGCCCATCTTTTCCTTGGAATCGACAAACCAGTCGCCAGTGACGATGAGCCCTGGCTTCGCGCCTGTCAGTTTTGCTTTCTCCAGCAGATAAGGGTCAGCCTTGTAACGGGCAGGCAGACCTTGCACTTGTCCATAGACGGTGGAGTCGTCGATGGCCTTGCCGCAATACACATCGTGGTAGGTCAGTTCTGAACTCACCACCACATCTTGCAGATTGATATCATCGCCATTGCCGCCGGCACAACCGGAGGAGATGATGCAGTCGGGCTTGTACTGACGGATCATCTCAACTGCCTGTATGGCAGCGTTGACGGTGGCAATCCCACTCTTCTGCAGGATTACCTTGTCTTCTGGAAATAATGGACGGAGCTGCCTGAGTTCCTTGTCCATTGCTACAATCATTCCGATTTTCATATTTACATTTTTATTATTTCACTTTTTCACCTTTCTCTGTCTGACGGCTTCGTACATCAGAATGGCAGCGCTGACGCTGACATTGAGCGAATCGAGGCGCCCCAGCATGGGGATGCGGATGTGAGCATCAGCAGCCTCGCGCCACTGTTGGGTAAGCCCTGTGGATTCCGTTCCCATCACGATGGCTGTCGCCTGTCGCATGTCGTAGTCGTAATACTCATACGAGTCCTGTAATTGCGCTGTCAGGATACGGATGTGGCGCTCCTTCAGGAAACGGATGCACTCCTCAGAGGTGCAGACGGCCACAGGCACACTGAACACACCGCCGATGCTGGCTCTGATGAGGTTGGGATTATAGAGGTCTGTCAGCGGATCGCACACCATGACGGCATCCACCCCAGCAGCCTCTGCCGTGCGCAGGATGGCACCCAGGTTACCAGGCTTCTCCACACGCTCGAGGACGATGATGAGAGGCGAGTGAAGAGAGAATCTTTCGTGGAGCGTGGAGTGTGGAGCGAGGAGTGAGAATAGACGATGGTCTTTCACTTTGACGACGGCCATAAGGCCTTCTGTGCTTCCTCGATACGCCATCTTCTCATACACCTGACGGCTCACGATGGTCGCAGGGTAATCAACTGTCAACTGTAAACCGTCAACTATAAACAATTCCACCACCTCATACCCACACTCTATGCAATGCTCAATCTCACGCCGACCCTCCACCACGAAGAGACCTTCCTTACGGCGGAGTGACGATTTCTGCTGTAAGGCCACGACATGCTTGATGTGGGCATTCTGCGGGCTAGTGATGATATTTTCTTCCATAATCGCTGCAAAGGTACAAAATAATCATGAATTATACTTCATTATTCGTGATTTTTAATTTCTATGATGATAAAGAAGGGTGTAACATACCCTTCCATCAAATTTCATCAGTAGAATGTAGGGAGAAATACAATTTCTAAAGATTTCTGCATAATATCTGCAAATATGTTCTGATATTCGCATAATAATGTGTAATTTTGTCCTTGAAAACAAAGAACATGTTGTGAACATTCTATGACGTTATTAATATGACTACAATGATGAGGACAAACAACTATGGTTATTTCATAAAAGCGTGCTTCCTTTCGTTGGCACTGTCTGTGAGCGGTGCGATACATGCTGCCGACGACGATGAGATCATCGAGTTTCAGGACGACCGCTATGTGATTCATGTAGACAGGATGAATCCAGACGGTGAGATGACCTTGATGGACGTGCTGAACACCTGTCCCGAATTTCTGTTCATCAACGGCAAGAAGATTGACCAGGATTATAAACTGCGTACCGACAACATCGATCTCGTCATGGATGCCGAATCGTTCTTAACCCATGTGAAGGCCTGCGAGATAGACCATATCCAGATTTGCAGCAACACCTCTGTGGCAAAGGCGGTGAACGGCACGAAAGGGGTGATAGACATCTACTACCGCTACGATGTCAAGACCGACGGCAGGAGCACAATGTGAACACCTGAACCATGTCACTACCCAAATGCCATACGCCCTGACGGCGGCCTTCGTGTCGTTCTTCACGTTCCTTGTGGCTGGCTTCACGAAGAGTGCGCTGATATCTCTCGCGTTCGGCATCGTGGCGCTGTTTCTGCAACTGATGTTCTTCCGCCGCAGGCATCTCATCCGCCATAATCAGGGAAATTGAATAAAAAGTCCTCTGACGACGCAGATTCTGCAGATGATTGATGTTTTTTTTTCAAGTAATCTGCATAATCTGCGTTTTATTTTGTAATTTTGCACGCAGAATAAATAGACTGTAAGTTATGACATTATTAAAGAAATGCCTGCCCGATGTGTTGGCAGTGCTGTTGTTTGCCGTTCTGGCCTTTGCCTATTTCTTCCCGGCTGATATCGAGGGGCGCATCCTCTACCGGCATGATGCCTCTGCTGGCCGTGGGGCAGGGCAGGAGGGTATTGAGTATCGTGAGAAGACGGGTGAGCGTACCCGTTGGACGAACGCCCTCTTCAGTGGTATGCCGACGTATCAGATGTCACCGTCGTATGGCTCTACGGAAGTTCTGTCGAAGGCTGCCGATGCCTATCACCTCTGGCTGCCGGAGAATGTGTGGTACGTGTTTGCCTATCTCCTGGGCTTCTATATCCTGCTGCGTGCCTTCGACTTCCGTCAGCACCTGGCCGCCTTGGGATCGATCCTCTGGGCCTTCTCCACCTATTTCCTCATCATCATCGCTGCAGGACACATTTGGAAGGTGTGGGCGCTGGCCTATCTGCCACCGTTGATCGCAGGTCTGGTCCTGGCCTATAGAGGGAAGTATCTCTGGGGATTGCTGGTGACGGCTGTCTTCACGGCTTTTGAGATCAATGCGAACCACGTGCAGATGACCTATTACTATCTGTTTGTCATCTTCTTCCTCGTCATTGCCTGGCTGGTGGATGCCGTCAGGAAACATGAATTGGAACGCTTCCTAAAGGCGACGGCTGTCTGTGTGGCGGGTGCTGCCATCGGCGTGTGCATCAACCTCTCCAACCTCTACCACACCTGGCAATATAGCCAGGAGTCGATGCGTGGCAAGAGTGAACTGGTGAAGGCCAATAGTGCTAATCAGACGAACAGCGGACTGGAGCGTGACTACATCACCCAGTGGAGTTATGGCATTGGTGAGACGTGGACGTTGCTGATCCCGAATACGAAGGGTGGGGCGTCGATACCTCTGAGCATGAATGAGACAGCGATGGCCAAGGCCGATCCCAATTATACGAGCATCTATCAGCAGATAGGTCAGTACTGGGGTGAACAGCCAGGCACATCCGGCCCCGTCTATGTGGGTGCTTTCGTGATGATGCTCTTCATCCTGGGCCTGTTCATCGTCAAGGGACCGGTGAAGTGGGCCTTATTAGCCGCTACCATCCTCTCGATCATGCTCTCGTGGGGAAAGAACTTCATGGGCCTGACCGATTTTTTCATCGACTATGTGCCCATGTATGCGAAGTTCCGTACCGTGGCCTCGATCCTTGTGATCGCCGAGTTTACCATTCCCCTCCTCGCCATGCTGGCGCTGAGGGAATTGTTTACAGTTTACAGTTCAAGTTCTTGCGACCCTGCAGTAGCAAGCGGCAAAGCCGAGCGTAAAGATTATACTAAAGGTTCAGAAGGGCTTTCCGGCAAATCACCTGTAAACCGTCAACTGTCAACTGTAAACAAATATCTCCTTATTTCCTTCTTGCTCACCGGCGGCATCTGTATGCTGATGTCTCTCTTCCCCTCCATGTTCTTCGACAGTTTCATCTCGACGAGTGAGATGAGCGCCTTGAAGAGTCTGCCCGCAGAGCATGTGGGTCCGTTGATGGCGAACCTGACAGAGATGCGTCAGGCGATGTTCACCAGCGACTGCCTGCGCTCGTTCTATATCATCCTGGTGGGTACGAGTATCCTTCTGGCATGCTTCTATGGCAAACTCAAAAAGGAGTATGCTGTCGGCATCATCCTCGTGCTTTGTCTGGTTGACCTGTGGACGGTGAACAAGCGTTATCTCAACGATGAGATGTTTGTGCCGAAGTCGGAGCGTGAGGCTCCGCAACAGAAGACGCAGACGGACGAACTGATCCTGCGTGACAAGAGTCTCGACTATCGTGTGCTGAACCTCGCCTCGAACACATTCAATGAGAACGAGACTAGTTACTATCATAAGAGTATTGGTGGCTATCATGCTGCCAAACTGCGCCGGTATCAGGAACTCATAGAGCGCCATATCAGTCCAGAGATGCAACGCCTCTACAGGGCTGTCTCAGAGGCAGGCGGAGATATGACACAGGTCAATGGAGACAGTATCTATCCAGTGCTTAACATGCTGAATGCCAAGTATTTCATTCTCCCCTTGGAGGGTGGACAGACGGTGCCTGTACAGAATCCGTATGTTTATGGCAATGCCTGGTTCGTCGACCAACTCCGATATGTGGACAATGCCAATCAGGAGATGGATGCCTTAGGACAGATTAACCTGCGTCACGAGGCGGTGGCCGATGCGAAGTTCAAGGCTCTGTTGGGTAAGGCCGTCGAGCAGGATACTGCCAGCGTGGCCGTCATCACTGCCTACGAGCCTAATCGTCTGACTTATGATGTGAACTCAGGCAAGGGCGGTGTGCTGGTCTTCTCGGAGATCTACTATCCGGGCTGGACCGCTACTGTCGATGGTGAGCCCGTTGAACTTGGCCGCGTGGACTATGTACTCCGTGCCCTGAATGTGAAGCCTGGCCGTCATGAGGTGGTGCTCTCCTTCTTCCCGAAGTCTGTCAACACCACCGAGACCATCGCCTACGTCTCCTACCTGATCCTGTTCCTTGTGGTCATTGGAACTGTCTATTTGGAATACCGCCGTCGCAAAGTGAAAATGTAATCATAGATTTCGAATTTCAAATTGAAAAAACTTCTGTCTTTGCCCCCGAATCTGGTGGAGGCCTTTCATGAGGTAACGGGACTCTCCCGTGATGAGTACTTCTGTACATGTGATCCCGTCGGTCATCGTCTCGGGAGTGGTGGTGGCACCGCCTGGCTCCTCCAGGAAGCGTGGAGTCAAGAATCGAGGAGTGAGGAGTGTGGAGTGAGGAGTGAGAATACTTCTGCCGCAGATTTCTCCCTCCAAGGTAATCTCACTCCACACTCCACACTCCACACTCCTCGAAAAAGTTCCTCATTCGACTCTTGGCTCAGCCAAGAAAAACGCATCCTGATTCATGCCGGTGGACAGAGCAAGCGCCTTCCCAGTTATGCGGTCTCTGGCAAGGTGCTAATGCCCTTGCCTGTGTTCCGTTGGGAACGGGGACAACGCCTCTCGCAAAACCTTCTGAGCGTACAGTTGCCATTATACGAAAAGATGATGGCGATGGCACCCGACAATATCCATACAATGGTGGTCAGCGGCGATGTGCTCATCCGTGCTACCCAACCCCTGCAGCCCATCCCTGAGGCCGATGTCGTCTGCTATGGTCTCTGGCTCGATGCCTCGGTGGCGAAGAATCATGGTGTCTTCGTCAGCAGCCGCCAGACCCCCACTGTCTTGAAGCAGATGCTCCAGAAACCATCTGTCCAGACCCTCACTGACCTCCAGCGCGATCATTTTTACCTCACCGACATCGGCATATGGCTCCTCTCCGACCGTGCCATCAATCTTCTGATGAAGAAGTGTAATCTCTCACCTCTCACCTCTCGCCTCTCACCTCTAAAGAACTACGACCTCTATTCCGAATTTGGCTGTAGTCTCGGCACAGACCCCACCATCCTCGACGACGAACTCCGACAACTCTCGGTGGCAATCCTCCCCCTGGCTGGTGGCGAGTTCTACCATTTTGGCACGTCACGGGAGATGATCTCTTCGACGCTGAGACTTCAGAATCTCGTGAACGACCAGCGTGAGATCATGCATCTCGACCGCAAGCCACATCCTTCTATCTTCGTGCAGAATACCGTGATGGAGATCCCTTTCACAGAGGAGAACAGTAATATCTGGATTGAAAATAGCCACATTGGCAAGCATTGGCATCTCACCCACGATCACGTCATCACAGGTGTGCCAGAGAACGACTGGGAGATCAGTCTGGCGCCTGGCGAGTGCATCGACGTGGTGCCTGTGGGAGAGAAAGACTACGAGGTGCGTCGCTATCGTATCGATGAACCCCTTAACAGCAACGAACTGGCTGAGCGCGCTAACCTGCGTCGTCTCTTTGCCCAGCGCAAGGCTTTCCGTAGGCAAAACTGGACAGCCCTGGCAGCCAACTGGTGCCACAGTGTCTTCTACCAACTAGACCTGGCTGATGCCGCTTCTGAGTTCCAGAAGGAGAACATCCCTATGCCTCTCCCTCTCCCTCATGAGGCTCCCCTCATGACCCGCATCCACGATGCCATGTTCCGTGGTGACAGCGACAAGGCTTTTGCTTTGCTCCGTAAAGGACTATTGTCGTGGAGTGAGGAGTGTGGAGTGAGGAGTGAGAGTACTCCATCCGCAGATTTCTCCCTCCAAGGTAATCTCACTCCACACTCCACACTCCTCACTCCTCGAAACAACTCCACACTCCTCACTCCTCGAAACAACTCCACACTCCTCACTCCTCGAAACAACTCCACACTCCTCACTCCTCGAAAACAGATTGCCGAAGATCAGATTGTTTGGGGCCGATCTCCCGTTCGTATCGACATCGCTGGAGGCTGGACTGATACTCCTCCCTACTGTCTCATGGAGGGTGGCAACGTCATCAACCTGGCCATCGAACTGAATGGTCAGCCGCCATTGCAGACCTATATCCGCCCCTCGAAGGAGCCTCGTATCGTGCTCCGCAGCATCGACCTCGGGGCCGTGGAGGTGATTGAGACCACCGAACAGTTGATGGACTTTACCCATGTCGGCTCTCCCTTCTCCATCCCCAAGGCTGCCCTCGTCCTCGCTGGCTTCGGTACCTCCCTCTCGCCTCTAAAATCCCAACTCGAATCCTTCGGCTCTGGCATCGAACTCACCTTGCTCTCTGCCATCCCCGCAGGCAGTGGCCTTGGCACCAGTAGCATCCTCGCTGCCACCGTACTGGGGGCTCTCAATGACTTTTGTGGATTGGGCTGGGACAAGAACGAGATAGGTCATCGTACGCTGATGCTCGAACAGATGCTGACCACAGGTGGCGGTTGGCAGGATCAGTTCGGTGGTGTACTCGGTGGTGTGAAACTTTTGCAGACGGGTAGGGGATTTGAACAGAACCCATCGGTGAGATGGCTGCCCAACGACCTCTGGACACAGCCAGAGTTTCGCCCCTGTCACCTCTTATATTATACAGGTATCACACGAACGGCTAAGCAGATCCTCTCAGAGATAGTCCGGCGGATGTTCCTCAACGATAACGCAGAACTCCGTCTGTTGCGGGAGATGAAGGAACACACGATGGAGATGTATGAGGCCATCCAGCAGAATGACTTCCAGCGAATGGGACTGATGATGCGTAAGACCTGGCTGCAGAACCAGAACCTCGACAGTGGCACGAACCCTCCTGCTGTCGCTGCTCTGACAGCATTCATCGACGATCTCTGTCTAGGCTATAAACTGCCTGGTGCCGGCGGTGGTGGCTACCTCTATATGATTGCCAAGGATCCCGAGGCCGCTGCCCGCATCAAACAGATCCTGTCTGACCATCGTCAGAACCGTAATGCCCGCTTCGTCGATCTCTCCCTCTCTACGACGGGCTTGCAGATTAGCCGCAGTTGACTTCTCCATATTTGGGTAGGAAACGAGAAGTAAACACGTAGGTCATTTGGTAAAGGACGACCGTCTTCTGATAGAACCATAATTCTTGCCAGTTCTTTTCCCGCCGAAGCACAGCATCGATCATCGCGGCTGTTTCAGCGGGGTCGTTTGATTCTTTTTGTTGTGTCATAGATATCATATTTAAAGTTAGGATATTTCTCTCGCAGCGCTTGAAGTCGGGCTTGAGTCTGCACTTGGAAACGTTGATATTCCTCAGACTCAGGATGGAAGGGACGATGCGACAAGGCTTGTCTGATGGGGCGCCACTCTTCCATGAATGATTGGGCTTCAGCGCTGAAACACCAGTCGTTCAGCCGCTCCCAGATATAGTCGATGGCCTGTTCTGAGGGGTGCAGCATATCTGCTGCATAGAAACGATAGTCGCGAAGTTCATCCATCAGGATCTCGTAGGCGGGGAAATAGGTGGTTTGGCCAGTCTTACTAGTGATACTAGTCCGACTAGTTTGACTAGTGATACTAGTCTGCCTGGCCGCCAGAAGGAGAGTGGCCTTGGAGAGTTGGCTTTCATGATAGCCATACTTCCGATATCTGATGGGACTGACCGTCAAAACCACCTGCATCTCGGGATTGTTTCCTCTGAGCAGTTCGACCGTCTCCCTCAGATAATCAGCACATTGGCTCACGGTTAGTTCCTCTTCTTGAAATAACGATGCAGGACGCTTCTCACAGTTGTCGACGATTTCTCCCGTCTCCTTCAGACGATAGACATGATTCGTCCCCAACGTCAGGAACACAATCCTGGGAATGGCCTGAAGATGCTCTTCTGAAGATTCAGAACACAACAAGCGCTTGATGGTGTGCAGGATACTGGCAGGGTTATACATCGTGCCGAATGGATTGACGATGGCAGGAAACCCGTTCTCTTTGAATCTCCGTCCAATCCCGTCGGCAAAGCACGAACCAACCAACAGCACCTCTTCACAGGGGTTGATCTCAAAAGAGGCATGTGGTATTTCTACAATCGTTCTGAATTCCATCTTGACCAAATATATTGCAAAGATAGTGTAAAAAAGGATAAATACAAAGAAAAAAAATAAATATGTAACTTAATTCGGTCTTTTTTACTAATTTTGCAGTCCAAATCATTGAATATTGATAATTGAAGATTGAACATGAAATACAGTATTGAGAAAGTGGCGACGCTGATTGGTGCGCGTCGTTATGGTAACAGTGAAGGACAGATTCGTTGGCTGCTGACCGACAGCCGTAGCCTTTGTTTCCCGGAAGAGACACTTTTCTTTGCTCTGTCATCTGCCCGCAACGATGGCCATAAATACATCTCCGACCTCTATCGCCGTGGAGTCCGTAACTTCGTCGTAGAGAACAAATCTCTTACCTCTCACCTCTCACCCCTTACCTCTTACAAAGATGCCAATTTCCTGATTGTTCCCTCGCCCTTGGCTGCCTTGCAGCGCCTGGCCGAGCGTCACCGCGATGAGTTCGACATCCCTATAGTAGGTATCACGGGCTCCAACGGTAAGACGATGGTTAAGGAGTGGCTCTACCAGTTGCTGTTGCCTTCACAGAAGATTGTGCGTTCGCCCCGCAGTTATAACTCCCAGATTGGCGTACCCCTCTCTGTATGGCTGCTGAACGAGCAGACGGAGGTCGGCATCTTCGAGGCCGGCATCAGCCAGCCAGGAGAGATGTCTGCCCTGCGTGACATCATCCAACCCACCATCGGCGTACTCACCAGTCTGGGCCCTGCCCATCAGGAGAATTTCCGCTCGATGGAGGAGAAGTGCATGGAGAAACTCGAACTGATGCACGACACGGAGGCGATGGTCTACTGCTCCGACAACGACATCGTGAGCCGTTGCATCCGTCGCATGCAGTACAAGGGCGAGAAGATGGCCTGGTCGCAGTGCGATGAGAATGTCGCTTTCTTCGTGAAGAACGTGGAGCGGGGTAAGGACCATGCCACTTCCACTAGGATCACCTATATATATAAAGATGAGGAGAATACCTACACCATCCCCTTCATCGACGAGGCCTCCATCGAGAATTCCATTACCTGTGCTGCCGTAGCCCTTCATCTAGGACTCACGCCATCCCAACTTGCTGATCGCATGCCCCGTCTCGAACCCGTTGCCATGCGTCTGGAGGTAAAACAGGGCCAGCACGGCTGCATCCTCATCAACGACTCCTACAACAGCGACATCAACTCCCTCGACATCGCCCTCGACTTCATGTGCCGTCGGGGGAATGAGGATACGGGAGTGCGTGGACGCGAGAATACTCCTGAGGCAGAAAGTAATCTCATAACCCCGCCCTCCCGTACCCCCGCTCTCCCGAAAACCATTGTCTTAAGCGATATTTTCCAGACAGGCTCCTCCCCCGAAGTCCTCTACACCCAGGTCTCTGACCTCTGCGTGAAGCGGGGCATCGACAAGTTTATCGGCATTGGCCCTGAACTCTCTGCCCAGGCAGACCGGATCCATATCGCCGACAAACAGTTCTTTGCCGATGTGAACCATTTCCTGGCCTCTGACGCCTTCAACGACCTGCACGACGAACTTATTCTCCTGAAGGGTGCCCGTCCGTTCGGTTTCGACCGGATCACCGAGCAATTGGAGCAGAAGGTTCATGAGACCATCCTCGAGGTCAACCTCAACGCCGTGGTTGAGAACCTGAACTACTTCCGCTCCTTCCTTAGGCCCGAGACGAAGATGGTCTGCATGATCAAGGCTGATGCCTACGGGGCTGGGGCCGTGGAGATTGCCAAGACGCTGCAGGACCACCGTGTGGACTATCTTGCCGTGGCCGTGGCCGACGAGGGCGTCACCCTTCGCAAGGCTGGCATCACCGCCAATATCATGATTATGAACCCCGAGATGACGGCCTTTAAGACCATGTTCGACTATGATCTGGAACCCGAAGTCTACTCCTTCCGTCTGATGGATGCCCTCGTCAAGGCAGCCCGTAAGGAGGGTATCACAGGCTGGCCTGTTCACATCAAACTCGACACGGGCATGCACCGTCTTGGCTTCGACCCCATCCACGATATCGACGAGGTAATCGACCGTTTGAAGCATCAGAACGCCATCATCCCCCGTTCGGTGTTCAGCCATTTCGTAGGTTCCGACAGCGACGACTTCGATGCCTTCTCTGCCCGTCAGTTCGAACTCTTCGAACAGGGCAGTCAGAAACTTCAGTCTGCCTTCTCCCACAAGATCCTCCGCCATATGGACAATTCCGCCGGCATCGAGCACTTCCCAGAGCGTCAGTTGGATATGTGCCGCCTCGGCCTGGGATTATACGGTGTTGAACCGTATAATAAGTTTACAGTTGACAGTTTACAGTTTACAGATGATAACACCAGCGGATCACAAGGGCTTGCCAGCAAATCAACTGTAAACAGTAAACCGTCAACTGTTAACAAATTAAGGTGCGTTAGCACCTTAAAAACCACCATCCTCCAACTCCGCCATGTCCCTGCAGGCGACACCGTAGGCTACAGCCGCAAGGGCAAGATCGAGCGCGACTCGGTGATTGCCGCTATTCCTATCGGCTATGCCGACGGTCTTAACCGTCATCTTGGCAACCGTCATGGCTACTGTCTGGTACATGGTCAGAAGGCTGAGTACGTGGGTAATATCTGCATGGACGTAGCGATGATCGATGTTACCGACATTCCCTGTCAGGAGGGCGATCAGGTAGAGATTTTCGGTGAGCATCTGCCCGTCACCGTCCTCAGCGACATCATCGACACCATCCCCTACGAGGTCCTCACGGCAGTCTCCAACCGTGTCAAGCGTGTCTATTTCCAGGATTAATAAGAAGATTTATAAAAGAAGGCTCGCTAGCAAGCCTTCTTTTATTTGGTAATGATTCGGTAGTTCCCACTGAGATGCATAAAGGCGAAGAGCCTTAATAATCCATCGTAGTAGGCATCGAAATAGCCATCCTCGAAGGGCTCGTGCTTCGCATTCCAGAGGGCATCGACGAATGCTTTGCTCTTGTCGTGGCTGCAGAGCATCGAGGCGGCTGCGGTGGTAGCCACGAGGCCGATGCTGTGGCGCAGTTTGCGGAAACCGCCAGCCTGCAGGATCTCATCGCCCTCGGGCAGGGTGCCGTCAGTACGGTACTGGTCGACGAAGGTGTCGACACCCTGCGAGTAGAAGAAGTTCTGGATGGTCTCACCATACTGGCGCTGCCACTCGCCGTCGGCACAACTCCACTCGTAGTCGAGGGTGATGTTCATCGGCACGCGCCAGGAGTCGTAACGGAAGTTGTTGCTGCCGTTACGGCGCGGGGTCCCCTGCGGACGCTGCGGCATGCCCGGGAAACGGGGCATCTGCATCTCGCTGCCGTCGTACTGGCTCATGTCGGGGTTAAGACCTGTCTGCGGGTTTATGGCCTTGTGCAGGTATTCACGACTCTTCTTGGCGCACTCGAGCCAATACTCAGAACGCCCGTCATCGGCCCATTTCGCCCATACCTCATAGAAAGCGGGGATATGATAACTGGGATCGGTATAGCGCTGCCCGAAACCGTCGGGGGTGAAGGTGATGAGTTGCGTCTCGGGATCGATGAGATACATCTTCTGAGGACCAGTCTGCTGGGGACCAAAGGCTGGCATTCCGGCGGGACGAGGCTCGGGCTCATACTCCTTCGGCTGGATGCAGTTGAGGATGTGCTGCGCCTCGGCCTTGTAGTTGATGCCCGTGTCGTTGCCCCAACGGTTGGAGGCGAAGAGGAGGGCGGTAATGAAATAGAGTTCGCCGTCGCTGGCAGCACCCTGGGCATTGCGGGTGCCGTCGGTCTTACAACTCCAGGCGAAGTAGCCCTCGCGGATGCCGTCCTGGTGCTGCATGTATTTCTTGGCCCATCGCCACAGACGGTCGAAGATGTCCTTCTCTCCGAACTGTACGGCAATCATCAGACCATACGACATACCTTCGGTACGGGCATCGTGGTTCTTCACGTCGGAGACATAGCCCATGGAGTCGCCCACCTCGAAGTATACCTTGTTGGGGCCACGGAACACATCGTTGAACACTTCCTTCAGTTTTGCGTCGACATCGGCCTGGCTGTAGCCCATCTCGACCAAGAGGTTACGGTACTGGCCTGTCTCGAAAGCACCCTTCTTCCAAGGGGTGAGGGCCATGGCTGTGGCTGATACCATCATCAGTAATGCTAGAATAGTTGATTTCTTCATCATGAATAAGTTTAGTACGTCGGCAAAGGTAGTCATTTTTCGTGTAACAGCCAAACTTTTTGGGGTTATTTATCTTTCGTCCTTCCAATTTTGCAAACGATAACGTAAAAAAGATGGTGATAGTTGATGAGTATTTCCGTTTTTATTTGTATCTTTGCAGTCGATAAGCGCTAAAACAAACTTAAATATTGATAGTTAGAACAAATGGAACAAGTTTTCAGTTACATTATCAGCCTGGGTGCATCGGTGATGATGCCTATCCTCTTTACCATCATCGGCCTGTGCATCGGCATGAAGTTCGGCAAGTCGCTTAAGAGTGGCCTTTATGTGGGCGTCGGATTCGTGGGACTTGGCATTGTGACTGCCCTGCTGACGAACAACTTCGGCAGCCCGCTGAGTGAGATCTCGCGTCTTTACGACCTGCAACTCGGCGTGTTCGACATGGGCTGGCCTGCCGCTGCTGCTGTGGCCTATAATACGGCGGTCGGCGCGCTGATCATCCCCATCTGCCTGGGCGTGAACTTCCTGTTGCTGATAACAAAATGTACACGCACGGTGAATATCGACCTGTGGAACTACTGGCATTTTGCCTTTATCGGTGCGGTGGCTTATTTCGTGATGGACCAGTCGCTGGCCTGGGGCTATTTTGCCGCCATCGTGTGTTACATTAATACATTGGTGATGGCCGACCTGACAGCCTCGAAGTTCCAGGGTTACTACGACGATATGGACGGCATATCCATCCCACAGCCTTTCTGCCAGAGTTTCACGGCCTTTGCCATCGGCATCAACTGGCTGCTCGACAAGATCCCCGGATTCTCGAAACTCGACATCGATGCCGAGGGGCTGAAGAAAAAGTTCGGCGTGCTGGGAGAACCTATTGTTCTGGGTGTGATTGTCGGTGCGCTGATTGGTGCTGTGGCACAGTTGGATATCAAAAAAGTACTCTTCTTAGGTGTGACGATGGGTGCCGTGATGGAACTGATACCGCGAATCACGAAACTGTTCATCGACGGCCTGAAACCGATTGCCGAGAAGACACAGGAGGTGGTACAGAAGAAGTGGGCTGGCAAGAAGGTGTATATCGGTATGTCGCCAGCATTGGTGATCGGTCATCCTACGACCCTGGTGGCCTCGCTGATACTTATTCCGCTGGCGATGCTGATGGCTGTGGCCCTGCCTGGCAATGAGTTCCTGCCCCTGGCATCGCTCGCTGGTATGTTCTATGTGTTCGTGATGGTGCTGCCCTATACGAAGGGTAATGTGGTGAAGACACTGATTGTCGGCATTGTGGCCGTCGGCATCGGCCTGTGGTTCGTCACCGATATGGCTCCTGCCTTCACACAGGCGGCCCAGACGGTGTATGCCCAGACACAGGATCCCGCAGCCAAGATCCCTGAGGGCTTCCAGGCTGGAGCGCTCGACTTCGCATCGAGTCTCTTCGGCTGGGTCATCTACAAATGTGTGAACAATCTGGCTTATGTCGGCGCCGGACTTCTGACATTAATTACCATCGCCATGGTCGTATGGAACCGCCAGCGTATTGTCGCTGATGAAGGTTGTGTTAAGTGAGAACAGATCTAAGTTTGCATGAACTATGCTGAACGTAAGCTAGTTCGTGTGAAACATCAAAAAAGAATAATCAGAACTAAAAGAATATAACAATGAAGAAATCGATTTTGACTTTAATGCTTATGGGTAATTTGACGATGGGTTTCGGCCAGCAGAACGTGAATTTCCAGACGGCCTGTCATCCTGAGGATGTGAAGCACTACGACACGAAGACACTACGTGAGCGCTTCGTGATGGAGAAGGTGATGGTGGCCGACGAGATCAACCTGACTTATTCGCACTACGACCGTTTCATCTTCGGAGGAGCGATGCCGGTGTCTAAAACCCTCAAACTGGAAAACTTCCTTGAACTGGGCCTCGACGTGGATCCCGGCATCAAAGAGAAGTACTTCCTCTACAACCGTGAGATCGGTATTGTGAACTGCGGTCAGGGCGACGGCGTGGTGATTGTCGATGGCAAGGAGTACGCCCTCTCTCCGAAGGAGGCACTCTACATCGGTCGCGGCCATATCGGTAAGGACCTGGATGTGAACAAAGAGGTGCTCTTCCGTTCGAAGGATCCGAAGAATCCTGCTAAGTTCTACTTGAACTCTGCCACGGCTCACCAGCATTACAAGACCCAGTGGATTACCCTCGACGGTCGTAAGGGCTCGCTGAAGGCTGCCGTCTGGGGACCTGTAGGCTCCCTGGAGGAGTGTAACAACCGCACGGTGTATAAACTGATCGTGAACGATGTGCTGGAGGAGGGACCCTGTCAGTTGCAGTTAGGCCTGACTCAGTTGAATCCCGGTGCCGCTTGGAACACGATGCCTCCTCACACTCATGGTCGTCGAATCGAGGCTTATTACTATTTCAACCTCCCCGCAGAGCAGACCATCGCCCACATCATGGGAGAGCCTCAGGAGAGTCGCGTCGTATGGCTGCACAATGAGCAGGCTATCATGTCACCTGAATGGAGCATGCATGCTGCTGCCGGCACTTATTATTATACCTTCATCTGGGGTATGGCTGGTGAGAACCTTTATTATAATGACAAAGACAACATTCCCGTCATCGATATAAAATAGACGTATAGAAACATACAAAAATAAAGAATATGGCTCCTGTACAAACAACAAAGATGTCCAACTTCCGCTGGGTCATCTGTGCGTTGCTTTTCCTGGCAACCACTATTAACTACATGGACCGTCAGGTCTTGTCTCTAACATGGAAGGACTTCATCGCCCCGGAATTCCACTGGACAGACGGTGACTATGGTACGATTACCGGTATGTTCTCTCTGTTCTATGCCATCGCGAACCTCTTCGCCGGAAAGTTTATCGACTGGATGGGTACGAAGAAGGGTTACCTTATTGCCATCTTCGTCTGGTCGTTAGGTGCTGTGCTGCATGCGGGCTGTGGCTGGGTGGCCATGACTGTCGAGGGCTACGACTCTATCGAGGCTCTGCGTATGGTACAGGCTGGCAGTGATGCTGCCGTCGCCATCGCCACGATCTCCGTATGGCTCTTCTTGAGTTGCCGCCTGATCCTGGCTGTCGGTGAGGCAGGAAACTTCCCCGCTGCCATCAAGGCAACCGCCGAGTACTTCCCGAAGAAAGACCGTGCCTTCAGTACTTCTATCTTCAACAGCGGTGCTTCTGTGGGTGCCCTTGCCGCTCCTGCCACCATTCCCCTGTTGGCTCGTGCCTGGGGTTGGGAGATGGCGTTCATCATCATCGGTTGTCTGGGCTTCATCTGGATGGGCCTGTGGATGTGGCTCTATGAGAAGCCCCGTCATAACAAACGTGTCAACCAGGCTGAGTTGAACTATATCGAGCAGGACGCAGATCTGGCTGAGGTGCAGGACCGTGCAGCCGTGAAGGAGGAGAAGACGATACCTTTCTTCCAGTGCTTCAAGTACAAGCAGACCTGGTCGTTCCTCGTAGGTAAGTTCATGACCGACGGTGTGTGGTGGTTCTTCCTGTTCTGGGCGCCTGCCTATTTCAGCGACCAGTATGGCTATACCTCCGACTCAACAATGGGTATCCTGTTGATCTTCACACTCTATGCCATCGTGACCATTCTCTCTATCGGTGGTGGCTATCTACCAACGTATTTCGTCGACAAGAAGGGCATGAATCCGTATTTAGGCCGTATGCGTGCCATGCTGATCTTCGCCTGCTTCCCTGTGTTGGGACTCTTCGCCCAGCCTCTTGGTGCCTATAGCGCCTGGTGGCCTGCAATCCTGATTGGTCTGCTCGGTGCAGGGCATCAGGCATGGAGTGCCAACCTGTTCTCGACCATTGGCGATATGTTCCCCAAGTCGACCATCGGTACGATTGTCGGTTTAGGTACGATGGCTGGTGGTATCGGTTCGATGAGCATTAACCTCGGTTCTGGCCGGTTCTTCGACTGGGCAGCTGAGCAGGGCGCAAACTTCACGTTCTTCGGCTTCGAGGGTAAGCCTGCAGCCTATATGGTGGTGTTCTGCATCTGTGCTGTGGCCTACCTCATCGGCTGGTGTATCATGAAGGCACTTGTGCCGAAGTATAAGCCCATTGTGGTTGAGTGATGTTTTGTTTACAGTTTACGGTTTACAGTTTACAGATGAATACCTTGCACGCCCTTATGACTGCCTATAGAAGTAATCATCTGTAAACTGTAAACCGTAAACTGTAAACTAAATAAATCCTCTTAATATCGTATACGGCAGGAAGCCTTGGCGGACGAGGGTGGCGATGAGGGTTTGCGACATCGCCTCGTTGTCCTTCCGGGTATAACGGATGTCTGTGAAGACTTGCGCCAGCGTCTCTTTGTGATTGATGCGAACAAAGTGGCGGTTCTCTTCGAGTTCCTCTTTATATTTATAATAGGTGTCGATGTCCTGGCCCAGATAATCGTTGTAGGTCTCCTGGTGGACGAAACTCTCTAGAGGGAGACGGTCTGAGAGGGAGGGCTCCTCAGCAGGCCAACCTACGGTAAGGGTTGCAACAGGCATCACGAGTTTCGGCAGTTGCAGGATATCGATGATCTGTTGCGGCTGATAGACGGTCGTACCGAGGTAACAATAGCCGAGTCCCTCCTCGTCCATGAGGTTACAGAGGGTCTGGGTATAGAGCAAGGCATCGGTAGTAGCATTGATAAACGAGAGAAAGTTGTCGTAGCCGGGTACGGCGTTGCGACATTGGGCCCAGAAACTGGTGCGGTTGAAGTCGGCACAGATGGTCAGCACCACGGGAGCCTCCTTCACCATCGGCTGGTTGAAGTGAGCAGGTGCCAGCCTCTCTTTCATCTCTTTCGAGCGGGTGATGATGACACTGTATAATTGCAGATTACCCATGGTCTGGGTACGTGAAGCCTCCGTAATCAGACGGTTGAGCAGTTCTTCGCTCACGTCCTGATCCGTGTACTTGCGGATAGTTCTTCTTGTCAGTAAATTCTTCATTATAATACGGTTTTATGGCACAAAGGTAGTGAAAGTTTTCCAAATCGGGACACTTTTAATCAAAAAAACTTGTAAAGTTTCCCAAAATAGAAAAGTTATGTGTACCTTTGCAGCCAGTAAACCATGCTTGTTATGCAAACAGAAACTAAAAAAGAGATGCTTAGGCACATCGCCAGTGCGTTGGTGTCGGTAGCCGCCAAGACCGGAAGTGACCTCTCAGAAGAGAAGATCAGCAGTCTGTTGGAACTGGCATTGAAAGCCCTGCAGCCGGATGATGCTGATAAATTCGCTGTTCTGATAGACCATGCCCTGACCGATACGGCACTGTACCGTCGTCCTGATGTGACGGAGATACGTCCGCAGCAGTTAGAGTGTGATGTGGTGCGATTCCAGAATAATAAGGAAAAGTGGGTGGCACTGGTCGGCTTGCTCGACGGTTACCCCTACGAGATATTCACGGGCCTGCAGGATGATGAGGAAGGTATCATCCTGCCCAAGACGGTGACGAAGGGAAAGATCATCAAACAGGTGAATCCTGACGGAACGAAGCGCTACGACTTCCAGTTCGAGAACAAACGTGGCTACAAGACGACTGTGGAGGGCCTTTCGGAGAAGTTCAATCCAGAGTACTGGAATTATGCCAAACTGATCTCTGGAGTGTTACGCTATCGCATGCCATTGGAGCATGTCGTCCGACTGGTGGGCTCACTCTCTCTGAAGGACGAGAGCATCAACACTTGGAAGACCGGTGTGGAACGAGCCCTGAAGAAATATATCCCTGGTGTCCATGAGGAGGATGAAGAAATGAGTGAAGAGTGAAGATTGAAGAATCATATGTCTTTTTGAGAAACGTCCGCTTCCATGCCTTCCATGGGGTGTTGCCTCAGGAACGACAGGTAGGCGGTGAGTTCCTGCTCAGTCTGCGGGTGGGTTATCCTCTGGCCAAGGCCATGGAGAGTGACGAGATGGGGGATACGCTTAACTATGCGACACTCTTCAATCTTGTCAAACAGGAGATGGACATCCCGTCACAGTTGCTGGAACATGTGTCTGGACGGATTGCCAAAGCCATCTTGACAGTATTCCCAGGTGTGACATCCATCGACTTGGAACTGACGAAACAGAATCCTCCGATGGGAGCCGATAGTGACGGAGCCGGGGTGGAAATGCATTGGGAAAGGTGAAGAAGTGGAAAGGTGAATAAATGGTGAGTCATATATATATTATAAATAAGGTGAAGGTGTGGGTGAAAATCATTTTGTTTTTTCACCTTCTTGCCTTTTCTCCTTTAACAATGGATGCTAAGCAGTTCACGCTGGTGATTGATGCCGGACACGGTGGCTTTGATACTGGTGCCATCGGTAAGGGTAAGGTGAAGGAGAAAACGCTGACACTGAGATATGCATTGGCCTTCGGAAAGATGGTCGAACAGAACTGTCCCGACGTGAAGGTCATCTATACCCGCAAGACAGATACCTTTGTGGAACTCTATCGTCGGGCAGAGATTGCCAACAAGAACAAGGCAGACCTCTTTATCTCTATCCATATCAATGCCCTGCCTAAAGGTAAGAGGGCTCATGGCTTCCAGACCTATACCTTAGGAACAAGCAAACGGACCGGAAAGAAGACCGGTGTCTTGGAGAACTTGGAGGTCGCTAAGCGTGAGAACGCTGTCATCTATCTGGAGAAAGACTATAAGCAGACCTATCATGGCTACGATCCGAATTCTCCGGAGAGTAATATCATGTTTGAGTTTATTCAGGACAAGAACATGGAGAACAGCGTAGAACTGGCCAAGTATATGCAGAAGTATGTCTGTCAGGCAACAGGGCGTCAGGATATGGGTGCTCAGCAGGACAATCTGGCGGTGCTCCGTCTGTCGTCGATGCCGGGTTGCCTGGTGGAGTGTGGCTTTATCTCTACCAGTGACGAGGAGGCTTTTATGAACTCCCCGGCTGCTGCTGGCATGTATGCCCGTGGCCTGTTCAATGCTTTCTTGGCTTACCGCAAGCGTCATGGTGGTAGTATGTCGATTTCCTACCAACCTGTTCAGGAGGTGAAGCAGACCAAGTCTGAAAAGAAAGCCAAGGTGAAGCCAGAACCTCTGCTTGAGGTGAAGCCAGAGCCGAAGCAGGAACCTCAGCCAGAACCAAAGTTAGAGCCTCAGCCAGACCAGAAGCCTGAGGTCAAACTGGAACCTCAGCTTGAGGCCAAACCTGAACCACAGCCTGAGGTTAAACCGGAGCCTCTGCCCGAGGTTAAGCCGGAACCTCAGCAGGAGGTAACCCCTGAAACTCTGTCGGAGCCTGACGCTGAGGTAGCATCGGCACCGACGGTCATTCCACAGCCTGTTCCTCAGGGACCAGTCTTTAAGGTTCAGATTTTTGCAGGCTCTGCCTTGATAAAAGCAGGTGATGCCCGATTCAAGGGACTTAGCGCCATCGGCTATTATCAGGAGAATGGTCTGTATAAGTACACGGTGGGAGAATCTGCTGACTTCAATGAGATGAATCGGCTGCGGCGCCAGATTTCCGACAAGTTCCCGCAGGCGTTTGTCATAGCCTTTAAGGACGGCGTCAGGATGGATATCAACGAGGCCATCAGAGAATTCAAGAAGAACAGATGATGTGTGTATGGTTTATAGTTTAGAGTTTATAGTTTATAGTCGAAGGTGATGAAGAAATATAATAAGGAAATACAGATTGCACTGGTGGCCATCATAGGCGTTATTGTGCTTTTCTACGGTATGAAGTTCCTCAAGGGCCTGTCCATTTCGTCAGACAGCAACTATTATGTGAAGTTCAAGGATATCAGTGGCTTGTCCGTTTCAAGTCCCGTCTATGCCAATGGCTATAGGGTGGGCGTGGTCGAGGATATCATCTACGATTATGATGGTCAGGATGATATCGTGGCTGTTGTGGGTATCAACAATGAGATGCGTATGCCCAAGGGCACCTCTGCAGACATCGTCAGCGATCTCTTGGGAAACATCAAACTGGAACTGAAACTCGGTGACCGTACTGCCGGCATCCTCACGCCTGGTGACACCATCAGTGGCGGTCAGGAAAAGGGTGCCATGGCCAAGGCTGCAGAAATCATCCCTCAGGTGCAGTCACTGCTGCCCAAACTCGATTCCATCCTTGTCAGTGTCAATGCTATCCTGGCTGATCCTGCCATAGCCAGTTCTCTGCATAACATCGACCAGATTACGGGTAGTCTGACTCAAACATCACGCGATCTGAACCGTCTGACGGCTAGTCTGAACCAACAGATGCCGCAGATGTTGGAAAATGCCGACGGCATGCTGGCCAATGCCAACAACCTGACTCGCCATCTGAACGAGATGGACCTCGCTGCCACCTTGCAGAAGGTAGACAATACCCTGCGGAATGTGGAGCAGATGACGGCCAAGTTGAATAGCGATGAAGGTACTATCGGATTGCTGATGCGTGACCCCGGACTCTATAACAATCTGAATTCGACAATGATGCATGCTGATTCTTTAATGATTGATCTCAAGCAGCATCCGAAACGTTACGTTCATTTCTCAATTTTTGGGAAGAAAGATAAGTAAAATAGATTTTGTCTAAATAGTAGGCCGTTCCTTCCTAGTTGAGGAGAGATGTCTGAAATCCTTTGTCTTCATAGGGCTCTGACAGCATAAAGAGGGTGTGCTCTCTGATGCGCAATTCATTCCTGGAAATTTTTAAGTTTCTGATTTTCAATAGGTTCGTTATTTGCAAATGGCTTTTTTTGATAGATTAGGGCGTGAAACACTCTAACCCCTCAATTTATAGAGAGTTACGCTGATTTGTACAAACATTCGCCCCTTTGGGGGATTTGCATAAATGAAAAAAAAGTGCGACCTTTGCATCGCAATTATAAATCACAAGCCTAAGTCTTGTAATAGAAGAATTAATAAAAAAAGTATAACGCCGAATGAATAACAGTCACAAGGCGCTTTGGGAAGAATGCCTTCATCTGATTGAGGCCAATGTTTCCGAGCAGCAGTATAAAACGTGGTTCGCGCCAATCGTCTTCGAGTCATACTCAGAGGCGGAGCAGACGCTCTTGGTGCAGGTTCCAAGTCCGTACGTGTACGAGTACTTGGAGCAGTACTACGTTGGACTGTTAAGTAAGGTACTTGCACGTGTCTTTGGCACCAGCGTAAAACTGAACTATCGTATTGTGACGGTCAAAGCCCAGCACAATGTGACGACCACCGTCGAGAGCGAAGGTCCTTCGGATATCCAGCAACCGCAGGGTACCAACAAGGCTCCTTCAACACTCGATGCTGTCACACCTCAGCAGTTGAATCCCCAACTTGATGTGAAGAAGACCTTCCAGAACTTTATCGAGGGCGATTCCAACAAACTGCCGCGTACCGTTGGCCTCTCCATTGCAGAGCATCCAGGCAAGAGTACCTTCAATCCCTTCTTCATCTACGGTCCTTCCGGTTGTGGTAAGACCCATCTGATCAACGCTATCGGTGTACGTTGCAAGGAGACCTATCCCCAGAAACGGGTGCTTTATGTCTCTGCACGACTGTTCCAGGTGCAGTTCACGGATTCCGTGCGTCATAACACGACCAATGATTTCATCAACTTCTACCAGTCTATTGATGTGCTGATTGTTGATGACATCCAGGAGTGGATGAACTCTCCCAAGACACTCGACACGTTCTTCCATATCTTTAATCACCTCTTCCGCATGGGCCGGCAGATTATCCTGGCCAGTGACCGCCCCCCTGTCGACCTGCAGGGCATGAAGGACCGTCTTCTTACCCGTTTTGCCTGCGGTCTGATTGCTGAGTTGGAGAAGCCGAACGTGCAACTTTGCGTCGATATTCTCCATGCCAAGTGCCGTCGTGACGGTCTGAAGATTCCTGCAGACGTGATTGATTATATTGCGCAGACTGCCAATGGCAGCGTGCGCGACCTGGAAGGTGTCGTCAACTCGTTGATGGCCTATTCCATTGTCTATAACACGAAAGTGGATATGCGTCTGGCTGAGCGTATTATCAAGCGGGCCGTGAAGGTTGACAACCATCCGCTGACGGTTGATGATATCCTAGAGAAGGTATGCCAGCATTATCATGTCGAGCAGCGTCAGGTATTTAGCAAGAGTCGCAAGCGTGAACTGGTGCAGGTGCGTCAGGTGTCGATGTACTTGGCTCAGAAGTACACAAAGATGCCGGCAGGCCGAATCGGTCAACTCATCGGCAACCGTGACCATTCAACCGTCATCCATAGTTGTAATACCATCGAACAACGGTTGAAGGTCGACAAGTCTTTCTCAGAGGAATTGTCAAGCATTGAGAACTCCTTTAAACTGAAACAGTGATTTTTTTGTTTACAGTTTACGGTTTACAGTTTACAGTTGAATGCTTCTATAGGCAGCAGACAGAGCTTGCTTGGTAATCATCTGTAAACTGTAAACCGTAAACTGTAAACGAAAAATATAGTAAACTATAAACTTATAAACCATAAACTAGAGTGTAACCGAAGCCCCGGCGATGAGCCAACGGCCAGGCTGCTCTACAAGACCGTAGTCGTGATAGCGGGTGTCGAAGAGGTTGTTGCTTTCGACATAAACCTTCCACCTCCGCTCCTGCCAGGTGAGACGGACATCTGCGAGGGTATATGGTTTATAGCCGCAAACCTCACCGTTGAAGTCTGTATAACTGCCCACACGGTCCTGCCATCTCAGGTTCAGGTCGAGTGACAGCCGTTTGATGATTGGTAGCCTAGCATGGGCCACCAGTTTGTGGCGCAGGTATTCCAGCGCATATTGCGACACGATGCCAGGCTCTTGTTTCTTGTCCTGATGGATGTAACTATAGGAAGCTGTAAACTGTAAACCTCGATTTGTAAACCGTAAACCGTAAACTGTAAACTTTATAACTGCCTCGAGGCCGAGGCTGTTGATCTCGGTATGGTTCACACTCTGCCAGGTGGCATCGTCTCCTTTTGTCGTGTCCATGATCCAGTCGATCATGTTTCTCCCATGGTGGTACCAGAGAGCACATTGAAAATTGAATATTGAATATTGAACATTGCATCCTGCCTCTAGCGCACTCATCTCCTCCGGTTTCAAGTGGGGGTCGGCACTGTAGCCCTGAAGTTTGTAATACATCTCTGTAAATGACGGCATGCGGAGTGAGGTGTTGTAGCTTGCATGGAGGGTCCATCTTGGGTGTGGTCGATAACTGATGTCTACACCGGGATAGATCGACATGTTCATATTGCTCCATGTGTTTTTTACAGCCACAAAACCAGCTGATATTGTCAGATTATTTAGAAGAATATTGTGCTCCAGGTATCCGCTGATGTTCGTCCGGTTTATACCAAGTGTGTAGTCGCGGTCGGTACCACTGATATGATGTGTCTGCGAAAGTGGTTCGCCAAGATTCCCACTGACGAGGTCCTCATTTCGTACCTCTGCACCGAAGGCCGTCCTGTTCATGATGCGGTCTGGATTGCTCGTTTTCCAGTCGAAGTAACTGCTAAGACTGACACCGTACACATCCGTGCGGTTATAGTTGAATTTCATCTTTTCCGCTTGTCCTCGGTAACCCTCATAGCGGTCTTGGTTCTGGTTCCAATAGATACTGCCACTAAGGTGCAGCCGTCCTCGCCTGCTTTCGCCTTGTATGGCAGTGTAAAATTTTGTCGTATGTTCGTACTGGTCGTCGGCCTGCCATTTCGGAGAGGCGTAGAAGGTGCTTGATCCCCAGCCTTTGTCAGCGATGCCGGCGTGCCAGCATAGTTTCAGGTATTCGTCTTCGTACTGGCCCTGATAGAATCCCTTGCCGCCCTTGAAATCTGTGTTCAGTGTGCCGCCTTTCGAACGGCTCCAACCGTCACTGCGGCTGTAGTTAGCCGATACCGAGTGGCTCGTGGACTGCGTTGTACGACTTGAAGAGGGGGAGTACCTCATTCCTACATGTGCATAGCCATAGGAACCACCTTCTGCCTGAATCTGGAGTGACGAGTCGTTCCTCCTTCTGCCATGGTCTGTCACGATGTTGATGGCGCCGACCAGTGACGAGGTGCCATAAATCCGACCGGCTGGCCCCTCAAGGACCTCAATGCGGACGATGTCGTTGAGGTCGACAGGCAAGTCCATCGCATTATGTCCTGTCTGTGGGTCGCAGATGTTGATGCCGTTGAGTAAGAGGATAATCTGCTCAGAGGTACCGCCCCGGATGGAGATGTCTGTCTGGGCACCGACGGCTCCTCGTTGCCTGACGTCTACGCCGACAGCATACTTCAATAAGTCGTTAATACTTTGTACTGGCGCCTGGGCAATGGCCTGGCGGTCCAGTACAGTTACCATTTTCGCAGCCTGACTCTTGGTCAGGGGCGCCCTCGAGCCGGTCACACTGACCTCCTCGAGCATCATCTCACGTGCAGTTGTCATGGTTGTAGAGTCTGTCACGACTGGTTGAGTCGAGACACTCTCAGCAGAGGCGTAAGTCAGCGTGGCTACCGAGAGCACGCTGCATATCACCTCCTTGCCCAGACAACTGAACAGCGAGTAGCCCTTGTTCCCGAACTGACGGAACACGAGCACCTGGCGCTTGTTGAATGTTGGTTTGTACATGTTTTACTTTACCGGTTAAGATAAATTTTAAGTTTGCAAAGGTACGCTTTTTTCTAAATGTTAAGAAACATATTATGTTAATTTAGACTAAAGACGATCTGAAGCACTTTTTCGTTCGCGTGTTATTATCAATTGAATTTTGCTTGCTTTTTGCCTTTGGTTGCTTAAATTATGTTAATTATAACGCTTTTATATATATAAAAGTTTGTGCGATGTTGATAATTTATTTAATTTTGTAAATTACAATGGGCATATGAGGAACTTTGGTAGATATATTGTCATCATATTGTTGCTGATTGTCTGTAATCTGCAACAGGCTTTGGCGTTGAAGGCCGACTCCGTCATCATAGCTGATTCCGCTATCATGGCTGATTCCGCTATCATGGCTGATTCCGTCGCTGTGGAGCCGATGTCTGTCATCGAACAGCCCGACTCTCTGCCGTTGCCCCGCCGCGAGTTCCTCTCGCTGAAGACCAACCTCCTGTTCTATGGTGTCTACATGCCGGGCTACGACCGCTGGTGCCCCATCCCCAATGTGGCCGTCGAGTATTACCCCAAGAAGGGTCATTTCACCTTCGGCGCCTCCTTGGACTTCCCCTGGTGGCAGGATTACAAAGCTCATAAGTATTTCCAGATCAGGAATTATCAGCTGGATGCCCGTTACTATCTGAAGGCGAGCCGTTCCGTCAGCGATCAGCGTGACTATCGGGCTCCCGCCTTTAGCGGCTTCTTCGCGCAGGCATATGCGAATATTGGCCTCTTCGGCATCTGTTTCGATGCCGACCGTGGCTGGGTAGGCGAGGGCATCGGCGGTGGCGTCGGAGCAGGTTATGTGATGCCAGTTTCCAAGAACGGTCACTGGCGCCTGGAGTTCGGCCTGCAGGTCGGCTTCTTCCATTGCAAGTACGATCCTTATCAGTATGAGAACCCCGTGGATCCGAACTATCACGACGGCCTCTACTATTACAAATGGACGCAATCTCCCTCTTTGTTCAAGAAGAGGCAGTACCGCTATACCTGGCTGGGTCCCACCCGTATCGGTGTGACCTTGACTTACGACCTGCTCTATCGCAGGATCAGCAAAAAAGGAGTAAGTTTTAAAAACAGAGAGAAGTGATGAGACGATGCAGTATGTTTGATATCCAGACAGTGACCCGCACGGCAATAGTCCTTGCGGTGTTCTCGCTGTTGGTCTGCTGCATCCGTGAACCGGAACTCCATCTCTTCGACGGAGGTGAGATAGATACAGACTTGCCGTTTGTAGAACTTGACCTTGAAACCTATTGGGACTACGACTTTGATACCGAATATGATGTGGATGTGTCTTGGAAGGACGAGTGGTTCTACGGCTGGGATGATGAGGACATACGGATTTTCGGTCAGATTGGCTATACCGAACCCTCTACGCTACATCTGCGTCGCTACTACACTGGCTCAGAGCCATACACCAACCATACCAGTGTGCTGGCTCATACTGTCTCTGGCAACAGTTTCAGGGCGCAGTACAACTGGGGCTTCTGGGACATCCTGACCTGGAACGATATCTACACTCCTGACGGTGTGCAGAGCCTGAACTTTGACGAGCAGACCTCGCTGGACTATGTGACGGCGTACACCAACCAGTCGATGTTCCATACCCGTTACAATGCGCCGGAGTATACTCACTCCTTCTATCAGCCCGAGGAACTGTTCTCCGCCTACGAGCAGGGCATTGAGATCAATCGAGACCTCAGGGGGTTCGAATACGATCCGGTTCACAACGTGTATGTCAAGAAGCTTAATATGGTCCTTGAACCCATTACCTATATCTATCTGACGCAGGTGATTCTGCACAACAACCGCAACCGTGTCACCGGAACTGACGGCCAGAGTAACCTTTCCGGCTTCGGCCGCACTACGGTGCTCAACGATGGTATTGCCGGTCCCGATGTCATCACGGTCTATTTTAACAACCGCTTCAAGCCCAACTGTAGGAAGGGCAACGAACAGGTGGATATTATCGGAGGCAGGATGCTGACCTTCGGCATTGTCGGTCAGAATATGAACCGCATCAAGAAACGTGAGGAAGTACTCGATAAGTCCCCCCATTTTCTTGATGTGACCATGTTGTTCAACAATGGCATGGACTCAACATTTGTGTTCGACGTGACAGAGCAGGTGCGCCGCCGGTGGAAGGGCGGTGTTATTACCGTCGAACTGGACATGGACACCGTGCGTGTCCCTACTCGTAAGGGAGGCTCTGCCTTCGATGCTGTCGTGAAGGACTTTGAAGAAGAGACTCATGAATTTGAAATGTAAAATGTAATTTGATGGATGTTATTTATAATTAAAAAGGAGATGTTTATGAAGTACAAAAATTTGCTTTTCGCAGCGTATGCGATAATCGCCCTCGCTGCCTGCAGTGACAATGTCACTGAAAAAACTCTCGTGGTCACTCCTCCGTCTCCAGAGACACGGGATACTGAGGTGCCCATCCTGTTCGGATCCTCTGGGAGCAGTATTACCCGTGCTGAATTCACCGGTGCCGACGCTGCCAGACTGTTGGGCAGCACCTTCGTCGTCAGCGGCTACAAGGGTAGCTCGACTGCCTCCATGGGCAACCTGGTTTTCGACAACTTCGTGGTGAACTATTATCCCAATACGGCCAACACCACCGAGTCTAATGAGTGTAACTGGGAGTATGTAGGCCAGCCGCTTATCAAGCACGCCACCGACCACGGTGTCACCCAGCAGGCCATCAAGTATTGGGACTACACGAAGGCGCAGTATGATTTCATCGCCTGGTCAGTGGGTAAGAAGACGGCCATCTACGAAGGCACACCCAGTGCCGGTCAGGTGCTTGTCTCGTCCATCACTCCGAATACGGCTACTGGCGCCAGCGGTACCGCCTATACCTTCGAGGGGCGTGCTGCCGATCTTGAAGGCTGCTATATAGCCGACCTGGTGACGGTGAAGAAGGCCAACTACGGCGCCCCTGTCACGATCAAGTTCCGCAGCTTGGGTGCAAAGGTGCGTATCGGCATCTATGAGACCGTCCCCGGCTACTCGGTGAAGAACGTGAGGTTCTATGATGCAGCCGACCAGCCTCTTCCTGCGGATGCTACCGTGCCCAGACTCTTCACCACGACAGCCAACCAGATCTTCACCTCCGGAACCTACACCGTGTACTATCCTACTGTGGATAACACGGGTAATACCGACAACAACCAGGCCCACATCCGCTTTAGCGGTACGACCGGCAATTCGAAGATTGTAGACTTCGGCGGGCTGCACTATACCATTGCTGAAGACGGCGAGAAGTCTGACGGTGCCGTGTTCCTCGGCCGTACTGCCGCCACCGCCTCCATGGCTGGTGAGGCAGAGGGCAACTATTATACCCAATATTTGCCCAATGAGAGCGGCACGAACCTGAACCTCCGTGTGGATTACACTTTGGAGGGTGTTGACGGTGTCGGTGAGACCATCGAGGTGAGGGGAGCCACGGCCCAGGTGCCGAGTATCTACACCCAGTGGAAGCCCGGTACTGCCTATACCTATTTGTTTAAGATCAGTGACAAGACCAACGGCCATACCGGTGTCTACGACCCCACCAAGCCCGACGACACGACCGTGAACAGCGACCCTGCTGGCCTCTATCCCATCACCTTCGACGCTGTCGTGGTGAACGAAGAGGAGGATGCTGCCCAGGAGACCGTCACCCTCGTCTCCACCCCCAGCATCACGACCTATCAGAAAGGTTCTAAGGTGGTCGACAACAACGAGTACCTGGCTTCCACGGGTGACATCTACGTTACCGTGAACGACGGTACCAAGGCTACTACGCCCGACCTTGCCAATGGTACCCTCCAGACGCTCACGGGCAAGGTAGCGCTCTATACGCTTCCTTCTATCAAGAACTATACCGAGGCCGAGGTGGTTGACGCTTTGCAGATTCAGGAAGATATCCCTGCCACAGGCGGAACCATCCAGGGACGTAATGGCGTCGTGCTCACCCCAGCCACACTGACACTGACCGACAAGGTTGAATATGGGGTTGATGGCAATGCCATCTCTGTGGGCACTGACAAGGCAGCCAAGTTCACTCCCTCAGTCGACACATACGCCTTTGTCTACACAAAGCAGCCCTCATCGGGAGATAACTGGAAGTTTGAGCCCGTGAATCTCCCCCTTGGCACCAAGCCCATCTCCCAATACTGGCGCTATGACTATACCGCCGCTCCTGCCGGTGATGCCCAGAAGGGCGTGGCCTATTTCGACAAGAATTCTGGTCCGAAGGATATGTTCTTGGGCCAGGGCGTGAGCAACCTCTACACCCGCAGCGGTGCTGGGACGGCTGCTTCACCTCATGTCTTCACCATCGCCTCCGGCTTGGCCGTCACGGGTACCGATTATTATTATACGCTCGACCACGGCATGACCTATACGAAGGCTGCCAATATCCCGTATGCCAATTTCGCCGGTGCCACCGATATCTATACCCTGAGTGGCACGACCTATACGCTAAAGCCGACAACGGTAAAAACGCCCGCCGACGGTGTGGCCTATTATCAGAAGAACGATACCGACGGCAGCTATACCTACTGTGTCATCCTGCCGGAGCAGACATACGCCAATCTGAAGGTCCTGACGAATACCAAGGTGCAGTGTTCTTCTACCGATCAGGTGCTGAAAGGTCAGACCTACTTCGACCGTTACCTCAAGAATGACGGCGTCTACTATGTGAAGGTTATCAAGGCACAATAGATTATTTGGTAAGTATATTAGTGAGAAAGTTTTAATGGTTTAAAGGTTATAATTATGAAAAAGGTATTTCTTTTTGCAGCCGTGGCTCTTGTAGCATTAGCCAGCTGCTCAAGTGATGAGCTGGTAGGAGACCCCTCTCCCACAGTGGTTACTGATCCCAATCCCGAGGCTCCAAGTGCCATCTTGTTCTCTTCTGCTTCAAAGAGCATTACCCGTGCCGATTTCACTGGTGCAGATGCTGCCGAACTACTTGGAAAAAAGTTCGTGGTATCTGCCAAGAAGGGTTCTTCTACCGCTGCTACTAATGGCTCTATCACCTTCGACAACTATGTTGTAGAGTACGCAGAGAACACAGCCCACACCACCGAGTCCAACACCACGAACTGGGAGTATGTCGGCAAGGGGCGCATCAAGCATGCTATAGATCATGGTATTACCAGCCAGACCATCAAGTACTGGGACTATAGCCAGCCTCAGTATGACTTCATAGCATGGAGCACCGGTTCCAAGACAGCTATCTACGAGGGCACACCAAATCCAGGGGAGGTTTTGGTTTCAGCCATTAACCCCAATGCTACTGCTAGCGCAGCTTATACTTTTACAGGTTCAGCTGCTGACCTCAGTCAGTGCTATATTGCGGATCTCGTAACTGTGAAAAAGGCTGATTATGGTGATAATCCCGTTACTTTCAGTTTCCGCCAGCTCGGTACCAAGGTGCGTATCGGTATCTATGAGACTATCCCTGGCTATAGTGTAAAGGATGTGAAGTTCTACACCAAAGGTGGTCTTCTTGATCCTGACGCAACTGATCCCTCTAAGCCTGCAACAGGTCAGATTGTGGAGAATGCCACTATCTTCTCTACCGCTGCCGACATCTACACCGAAGGTACTTACACCATTACTTTCCCCAGTGTGGATGGCACAACATCCGACAATAACCAGGCTCACGTAACCTTCGCTCCAAAGTCTGGCGTAGATCAGACAACCATCGTTCACTGGGGTGGTCTGAACTACACCATCGCAGAGGAAGGCGAGAAAATTGGTACCAAGTTCCTGGGTCGCAGCTCAAACACAGCTTCTTTCGCTGGTGATCCAGACGTAAACTACTACGTTACTTACCTTCCCAATGAGACGGGTACCAACTTGAATCTCCGTGTTGATTTTACGCTTGAGGCTATCGATGGTGGCGGAGAAGAGATTCATGTAAAGAATGCAAAGGCTCAGGTGCCCAGCATCTATACCACATGGAAGCCCGGCTTTGCCTATACCTATCTCTTCAAGATTTCCGACAAGACCAATGGCCGCACAGGTGTCTATGATCCCACTCAAACTGATGACGCCACCGTCAACAGCGATCCCGCCGGCCTCTATCCTATCACCTTCGATGCTGTCGTAGTGAACGCCGAGGATAACGATGCCACTCAGGAGACCATCACAACCGTGATGACTCCTAGCATCACTACTTATCAGCAGAAATCTGCTGTTGTCAATGCAGATGAGTACACCGTTAATGGTAAGGACATCTTTGTAACTGTTAACGAAGGTGACGCTTTGGTAGCCATGACCAATACGAACCCTGCTACCGACAAGGATGCAGCTCTCTACACCATCCCCGCTGGTAAGACCGAGGCTGAAGTTGTAGATGCTCTGCAGATGCAGGATGACGATGCAACTTCTGGTACTCTCAAGGGTCGCAGTGGTCTGGTGCTCACCGAGGCTACCTTCACGCTGACCAACTCTGTAGAGTTCGGTGCTGACGGCAATGCTATTTCTGTTAGCGGCAACCAGTCTCTCCGCTTCACTCCTACTGCCAACACTACCTATGCCTTCGTATATACGAAGAAAACTCCTACTGATGCCAACAATGTTGTGAAGTATCAGACTCTCAACTGGGCAAGCTTCGCAACCGGTCAGACCAAGTATCGCTATGACTACAAGGCTCCCGCTGCTACTGATGCTCAGAAGGGCGTGAAGTACTTCGCTGAGGGTGGTGGCGTTTACACCATGCAGACTCCTTTCATCGGACAGGGCGTGGGTAACCTCTACCTTGATGCAGCAGGTAACACCATCGCTTCAGGCTATGCGGTAAGTGGTACCACCTACTACTACACGACCGACCATGGTATGACTTACAAGGCTGCTCACAACGTAGCTTATGCTACCAACATGCTTAGCGGTCTCTATGAAGAAGATACCACTCCAGGTACTTACAAAGTTACCACTGACATAGGACTTCCTACTGATGGAAAGGCTTATTACTACAAAGATGGTACTAATTACGTTTATTGCGTATTCCTGCCTCAACAGACTTCTGGCTGGTATGAACTTGACACCACCAAGTACGTAGTAGCTAACGAGACTGCAGAAGTTGTAGGTCAGACTTACTTCGACAAGTACGTCAAGAACGACGGCGAATACTACGTCAAGGTCATCAAGGTGCAATAATCTCTCGATTGGTTCATCTGGGTTCGACTCCCAGATGAGCCCCTATATATTATAATAAGGTACGCGCATGCGAGGCCGGTGCCTCTGGAGCGCATGACGAATAAAGAGATAAGATCAAGAATTAGAGAATTATAGAATTTGTAATAGCAATTTAAAAATATGACAATCATGAAAAAGTATTTATTCTTTGCAGCGGCTCTCGTAGCGTTAGCCAGCTGCTCTGACGAGCAATTCGTCGGCAACAACAGCCCCAACACCCCGGATGCGATTGGTGACAACAACGGAGCCATCGTGTTCAACATTGGTACCAAGACAGTCACCCGTGCTAACCACGTCGGTGCCGATGCGGCAAACCTGTTGAACCATAACTTCGTTGTAGAGGGTATCAAAACCGTTGGATCTTCTGTCGTTGAGGTTTTTGACAACTACAATGTTAACTGGACAGAAAATACAGCAGACAAGACTTTGTCTAATACTGCAAACTGGGAGTATGTAGGTCAAAGTATCCTCACAGGCAAAACAGCCATTGGCGCACAGACAATCAAGTACTGGGATTATGCAGCTAAGCAATATGACTTCTGGGCATATTCTCTTGGTGGAGGTTCCGCAACGGTATCTTCTCTTGCTCACGATGCAACTCTGACATCTGCTGCCTACACATTTACCGGTAGTGCATCTGATTTGTCTAAGGTTTACATCTCTGACTTGGTTACAGCCTATAATCCAACGGTAACGGGACTTCCTGAATACCAACAGCAAGTCAACCTAACTTTCCGCGCCCTCGTTGCCAAAATTCGTGTAGGTTTGTATGAGACCATTCCTGGCTATTCTGTTAAAAATGTACAGTTCTATCCAACAGCCAGCGGAACACAAGCATCAACAGTTGCTCTCTATGCAGCTTCTGCTGTGTTACCATCTTCAGGTACTAGTACTGTTTACTTCCCAACTGTAGGCTCAGATAATAAAGACAATGCGGACTACAACAAGGCACATATCACCTTTGATGGCGCAGGAACAAAGTCTGCAAACCAAACATATGGCACTCTGAGCTATGGCGAAAAGGAGAACTATGAGAAGACTGGTACAGAATTCCTTGCTCGTAATTCCGCACAGCCTACTTGGGGTGTTGAGGCAGGAAAGTCTGCTGGTGATTATTCTATAGTATTGCCCAATGAAAATGGTTCTGTGCTAACTTTGAAGGTTGACTACACTTTGGAATCTACAGATGGCTCAGGTGAAGAGATTACCATTCATGGTGCTACCGCACATGTACCCGCTCAATACACAAAGTGGAAGAGCAACTATGCTTACACATATATCTTTAAGATTTCCGACAATACCAATGGTAAGACTGATGTAGCTACAGGTCCTGAGGGACTCTATCCTATCACCTTCGACGCTGTTGTAATTGACTCTGAGGAACACACACAGGAAACCATTACAACGGTTGCTACTCCAAGTATTACCACCTATTCAGTTACTTCTAACGTAACAACTAACAATGAGTACAAAACAAGTGATGTTGTTTATGTGACAGTAACTGAGGATGGAACACTTCTTGATATGACAGGTAAAGCAACTCTTTACAATGTATCAAAGGCAGGTGCTACAGAGGCTGAAGTATTGGATGCTTTGAATACATACGTATCTAACACAAGTGGAACATATGTAGGCCGCAATGGAATCACTTTAACTCCTGTTACAGATGGTGTCGGCCTTACAGAAACAGAGATTCCTCTTGTTGATGGTAATAAGATTACTGGATTAACTGCAGGTACAGTTGGTAAACTGAATGCTTTTGCAGCAGCAGAAACATATGCGTTCGTTTATACTAAGACAGCTGCTAGCAGTCCCGTTGACAAATATCAAGAAGTGACAAAAGCTGTTGGTGATGATGTATCTAGTCTATACACATATGATGGTTCTGCTTATACTGCTGCTTCAGGAACAGCTATAGCAGACACCAAGTACTATACCAAGTACATTGAGAATATTGGTGTTTATGGCGTAAAGGTCATCAAGGTAGTAAATTGATATAATAATTCAGCCAGGTGGGGTTCGACTCCCCGCCTGGCTACCATTGGCGATAGATATGGCGACTGTTATAGGAGACATGCAATTATTCATACTGACTATTGCTAAGATTATAAATAATGAACGCGCGAAAGTATGAGGCCGGGCCTCTGGAGCGCTTAAAGAATAAAGAGATAAGAAGATCAAGAATTGATAATTAAAATAGATATCATGATGAAAAAGAACATATTCTTCGCAGCCGTTGCTCTGGTAGCATTAGTCAACTGCACAAGTGACGAGAGGATAGGCGGGGAAGCCATCTCGCCTGACAGTCCACAAGTCGGGCAGGGGGCCATCGTGTTCTCGACCGTCTCAAAAGGCATCACCCGTGCCGGGTCCACAGGGGCCGACGCCGCCGAGGTGCTGAATAAGAACTTTGTGGTGTTTGGCTACAAGACTGTTAGTAGTAATCCTCAAACCGTATTTGATAACTATCAGGTTAATTGGGTAACCAATACTGCCGGGACCACCGAGTCTAACTCTGCCAATTGGGAGTATGTGGGGTACAGGAATCTGCCTTTCGGTACTACCACGACTTCTGGGGGAATATTAAATACGCATGGTGTCGCTAAAAATGCTACTGGCTCTTCAACCAACGTAGAACAGTCCATTAAGTATTGGGACTTCAGTGCTAGTCAATATGATTTTTTTGCTTATTCTTTAGGTGCAGGCGAAGCAGATGATGCAGATGATGATAGCGATCCCCAGTATGCCAAAGCATCGGCTCTTTCGAATTCTACCTATACTTTGGAAGGAAACGCAGCACAACTTGGGGCGTGTTATATCTCTAACAAGAAAACTGTAACACCTGCACTTAACGCAACACAGGTTGACCTCGAGTTCCGCTCTTTCCTGACTAAGATTCAGTTGGGATTCTACGAGACCATTCCTGGTTATTCAGTGAAGGACGTTAAGTTCTATCCTTCTGCTTCAGGTTCTTCTTCTGCAACTCCGAGCCTTTATGCTGCAAGCGAGGTTCTGCCTAATGGTGGTAAGTACACTGTTACTTTTGATGCGAACGGCAAGCCGCAACTTGCATTAGCAGCAAGTGATCCAACAAAGATTTCCAAAATAGATTTCAGTGCAACTCTGACCAATTATGCACAGAAAGATTACAAAGAGGCTAGTGCGAATTATCTTGGTCGAGCCTCTAATGCTGCGACCTTAACAAACACTGTTAATGTTCTTCCTAACCCCAGTAATGAGAGTGCTCTGAACCTCAAGATGGATTTCACCCTTGTGTCACGTGACGGTACTGGCGAAACGATAAATATGACTGGTGCCACTGCTGTGATCCCTGCAGTTTATGCTCAATGGAAGCCTAACTACAAGTACACATACATCTTTAAGATCAGCGACAATACGAATGTACAATCAGGATCAATTACAGGTCTCTATCCTATCACGTTTGATGCTGTCGTCGCCGATGCTCAGGACGGTTCTCAGGAGACCATCACCACCGTCACCAACCCGAGCATCACCACCTATCAGAAAGGCTCCGACTATGCGACGACCAACGAATACAAGGCCGGTACTATCTATGTCGTAGTGTCCAACGGCTCGGAAGTGCAGACACTGACATTGGGCGATGGTGGAAATGCCAAACTCTACACGGCAACCATAGAGACCGGTGCCGCTCAGGGTATCACTGAAGCATCGGTGGCAAATGCTTTGGCTCAGGGTACACAGGATCCGACGGGCACATGGACCGTTACTGATGCTAATGGCAAGAAACTGACGGTAACCGAAGTGGCAAGCGGCCTGACTGCTATCACAGCTATTCCTGCTGACGACGCACCTCATGGCGAGGCTGTCAACATCAATGGTGCCAGTTTCTCCGCTACAGCCGGTAAATCATACGTATTCGAGTATACCTATACGGAGAATTTAGAAACAAAGAAAGCCTATAAGGTCATCAAGGTGGCCGCAGGCTCTTAATCTATAAATAAGGTTCGCGCGTGTGCATATAGATATGACATTGAAGTTTCGACATATAGCCCTGATGATGGCGGCGGCCTGGATGGTCGCAGCCTGCGGCGGTGGCGGCGACGACATCGCTACTCCCGTCACACCGGCCCCCACGCCTTCACCCGTCACCCCGACGCCAACCCCGTCGATGCCAACGGCCATTGCCTTCATGGGTAGCATCCCCGAAGAGCAGAGTGAGAACCACGGCGCCACCCGCGCCGAAGAGGAAGGGCTTGAGACCTACTATAAGCAGTTTAAGGTGTGGGCCTTTAAGCATCTCGACTCCGCCACCGAGAACGTGATGGACGGCTATACCGTCAGATGGGTTGAAAACAGTGCCGGCACCGCGCTCTCCAACACCCACGGCTGGGAATACGTGAACCAGCAGAGCCTCGACGAGACGGAGCAGAGCATCAAGTACTGGGACTACTCTGCCTCGGCCTACCGCTTCTTCGGCGTGGCACCTGAGAGTTATTCGGGCAGTGTCTCTGGTGACTACTATGTGCTGACTTTCGAGGACGTCGATGTCACCGCCGACGAAGGCATTGCCGCCGCCCCCTATTTCAGCGAACTGTGGTATAGCAGCGACAAGAGCCAGTACGGCAAGCCCGTGAAGTTGCTCTTCAAGCAGCCCGTGTCGAAGGTGCGCTTCAGGTTCACTTCCGACGATCCCAGAGTCGCGGCAGACGCTGTGCTCAGCGGCATCAGTTTCCGTCCGACTGACGGTAGCAAGATTTACCGCAAAGGTAACTTCACCCTCCGCTACCCCCTGACGGGAGCGGACACGAGGGAGAGTTTCAGCGTGGCAAATACCGATCCTGCCACAGCCCTGGACGCCCTGACCGAACATTACACCGACGCAAATCAGAAGTGGTACACCGTGCTGCCCGCCAACGGCCAGGGCACCTACACGCTGGAAGTCACCATCAACGGCGGCGACCCGAAGACGGCTGTCGTACCTGCCGAATTCATGAACTGGCAGCCCGGATTCGAGTACACCTATATATTCAAGATCAACGAAGAGGGCGGCGTGAGTATCGACGTGGTGCAGTCGGCCTTCACGGAATGGGCGGACGACCAGACGGGGGAACATGTGATATATAACTGGTAAGACATGAGCATAGAAAGCGAAATAGTGAAAAAAGTTTTTCTGAGACGGCTGTGGCTGTTGGGACTAGCGGGACTTCTGGGCCTTGCAGGCTGTTCTGACGACGGTGCCGATGACGGTGCCGACGACGGCGGGCAGCGCATTACCTTCGAGGCGATGCCCTGCGCCACGGGCTTTGAGGAGCCGGTGGCCTATACCCGTGCATGGCCACCATCAGAGGGTTTCGACGATGACGGCTCCAACCACTATGTAGCCTTCGATGACGCTGTCTTCGCCCAGCAGAAGAACCTGGTCAACAAGTCTATCGGGGTGTTCTTCACCCGGGATGTGGCCTTCACCGACGACGGCAAGAACTCCCAGCAGGCCAAGTTCTACTACAGCGACGCCAAGTGGCGGTTGAACATGGAAATCAAGTCTGCCGGCGACTATTTCCTTTACGGCTACATCCCCGACGAAGACGTCACCTCGGCCAGCATCACAGCCAACAACCAGTTCAGCGAGGGCGCGGTGCTGACCCTTCAGGGCGTCAAGGCGCTGACCCCCGGCGACCTCTGCGTCATCGTGGGAGCCAAGGAGGGCACCGGCGTGGAGACAGTGTCGGGCCTGAACACTGGGAAGTTCACTGTCAATGCCAAGCAGGCTACGGGCAGCGAGAATTCCGAAAACCACAACTATATCTTCCTGCTCTTCGACCACCTCTATGCCGCCCTGCGCTTCCGCTTCACCGTGGATGCGACCTACGACCAGTTGCGCACCATCAAACTCCGTCGGCTGGAGATGGTGGGCTATGGAGACGGTACAGATGCCTTGAAGTCGAGGTATAATATCACCATCACGCTCAAGGCGAACGACAACAAGACGACACCCATCGTGGGCGACGTGACCTACACCCCCGTCGACGCCAGTCCCGCCCTGGAACCGGAGCCCATCTTCGCTGGCGAGGCGGCGCTCAGTCATGAGGCGCTGACCGACTTTATGGGCTGCTTCGTGCCCACCGGCATCAAGTCAGTCCGTCTGCGCAGCACCTACGACGTATATGACAAGAATGGCAATCTCATCCGCGAGGGTTGTCAGGCCGAGAACGCCATCAGCCTGGAAAGCGTCTTCGGCACCGGCACTCTGATGCAGCGCGGCCATCGCAGAACCGTCACCCTGAAGGTGGACCCGACATATCTCTACATGCTCTCCGAACCGGATCTTGACAATCCGACGGTAAAAGTTGCTAATTGAATATATTAATATGTACGTGTACTTATATTATAGTCTGAAAGATACGAAACTGATTCGGTTGCTGTTACTTCTCGTAATGTTGAGCGGCCTGTGGCCGTCGGCCACTGTCCGAGCACAGATAGTCATCGGCGGCAACGTCTACGGCGGCGGCAATGCCGGCGACATGACGGGCAGCACCAGTGTCACCGTCCGTGCCGGCGACATCAGCGGCAGCGTCTATGGCGGCGCCCGCCAGGCCAATGTCGGCGGCCACACCTTCGTGAATATCGACGGCGAGCATATGAGCGGTGACATCCTCGTCAACCATGTCTATGGCGGCAACGACATTTCAGGAAAGATCGGTGAGCAAATTCAAACCACAGATGCTATCCCGACGGAACTGACAGAGGCAGCAGCCAATGGCATCACTCCTGCCGCAGGTGAAGAGAATGCCGGCAAGAACACGAAGCAATACAACGCCTTCGTGCTCACCACCCCCGAAAGGACAACGGGCTCGGGAGAAGGAACTCAGCCCTACGGCATCTTCATCGGCCAACTCTTCGGCGGTGGAAATGGCGACTATCAGTACGAACAACAGACTACCACCACAGGTGAGGGCACTGAGGCTGTCAGCACAACAACCTATATAGCAAAGGATAAAGATAATAATATAGTTGCGGAAAGCCAAAATCAATTCTCCTCGCCCGAACTCAGCAAAACCTATCTGGAACTGCGCGGCGGCACCTTCGGCTACGTCTATGGCGGCGGCAACAATGCCACGGTGACTGCGGCCACCGACATCTGCATCGACAACAGCAGTAAGGTGACCACGGAATCAAACGGCGTCTATTTCAACTTCAAGGATGACGACCACCCCAACGGCGTGACCTCCATTTCTGGTGTCAGCAGCGATATTAACAATCCTAACGACGAGCGCCTGATGGCCATGGGCATCAACCTCTCCACCTATACCGACAAGTTCCACTTCCTCCGCGTCTTCGGCGGCAACAACAAGGCCGACATGCACATACGCCCCACCTGGCATCTGAAGCAGGGGTCTATCGTCAACCTCTACAGCGGCGGCAACGAGGGCCGTATGACGAGCAGCGACGGCCTGTTGCTCGAGATCGGCAAGAAGAATAACGACGGCACGATAGAGACTTCGGATATCATCGTAGAGAATATGTATGGCGGATGCCGCAAGTCCGACGTGTATCCCACCACCGACGCCACCGGCTCGACACCTGTGTCGACAGTGCTTAATATCACCGGCTATAATTTCCCCCAAAACCTGGCAGCCCGCGTGCTTGTGCGCAGCGGTAAAATCACAAACGTGTATGGCGGCAACGATATTTCCGGAAAGGTGTATTTCGGCAATGCCGTCGGCGTGTATACCTCCATCAGCGGCAACATCTACGGCGGCGGCAACGGCTCCTATGCCTATACCGACAATGGGGACCTGAAAGACGACATCATCTGGGGCGACTACTACTATAACCCCACAGCGATTCTCAGTAACGCCGGATTGACAGTCACCGGCTCCGAACAAATGCGGTCGGTAGAGGCCCTCAACCTCATCCGGCCCAACGCCGAGCAGGTGTCCATCCGTGTGGCGGGCACCGATGCCGCTCACCCCACCATCATCGGCGGCAGCATCTTCGTGGGTGGCAACAGTGCCACGCTGAAGCCCAAGGAGGGTGTCGTCAACCCCAAGGCGGAACTGAAAATCGGGTCGCATGTCATAGCCGACCAGGTGTTCCTGGGCAACAACGGTGAGGGCATGATTGATGCCTCTGCCAACGGCGTGCTTGCGAAGTATGCCGGACAGGTGACCAACGGCCAAAAGGCAAGTGTGGATTTCAGTTCATTGAAGATTACCACAGACGGTACCGGACTTACAGATCCCGACGTCTTTGCCAAGTATATGGAGGGTTGCGCCATGAGCCTCGTGCCCAGCGTGGTGTTCGACAACACAAAGAATGACGACCCCGCCGATTATGAGGCCTATTCAACCTATATAGGCTCCCTCTACTGCGGTGGCAACGTGGGTAGCATGAAAAGGGATGGCAAGGAAACAATCAATTTCAACCATAAGGTCATTATCTATGATAAGTTGGTGGGTGGCTGCAACAGCGCTTATGTGCCTCCAACAACGTATAACGCTGAATATGACGGTGGCCTGCTCGGTAGTGCTGACAGCAATGGCGACAAGTTGGAACTCAACCTCTCGGGTCTGAGAATCATGCCGAAGCGCTGGAAGATGAAGATCGTGAACGATAAGGAGGAATATGATTTGGACAGCAATGGAAACCGGCAGTTGGAGTGGAACACTTGGATAGGTGATACTAAGAGTACGCTCGCCGCTAATGCCACAACGGGAACCGCCTCTGACGATGACAAGAACCGTCGCTTCAAGGGAGGCAACATCTACGGCGGTTGCTATACCAGCGGTCACATAGAGGGTAACGTTATCATCAACATCAACAGTTCGATTGTAGAGCGTGGAAAGAGCGTCCTGGCTGAAGGCGAGGCAGATCACGGCGTGTTTGACAGTGTGAAAGAGGACGAGATAGGCGAGGCCATCCTGTATAACAACACGGATTACAACATCACCAAGCGTCGCAGTGGTGTCATCCTCGACGAGCAGGGAATGGACGTGTTAGGTTCCGCCCTGAATGTGTTCGGTGGCGGCAAAGGTAAGGGCACCGAAATTTGGGGTTCGACCACCATCAACGTGAATGAAGGTTATGCCTTCCAGATTTTCGGTGGCAGTGAGGAAGGAGCCATCGGCAAGGGCACCCGCGACGCAAGCCATGACCTGGTATATGATACGGAGAATGCCTATGACGCTAAGTATAGCACCACCATCAACCTCCACGGCACGCTGGCAGGTCATTCGCGCCATGCTGACGACCCGAACGCAACGCACGAGATGGCGGAGGCAGAGTTTATCTATGGCGGCGGTTTCGAAGGTCTTGTCTGCGGCGACACGCACATCAACCTGGGCAATGGCCGCATCTTCAACTCCTTCGCCGGCTCCTGCAATGCCGACATACTGGGACACACCGAGACCTACGTGGGACAGTGGACTGACAAGAGTGGCACTACCGTGAAGGGCTTCCCCTGGATTCGTGACCACATCTATGGCGGCAACGACTTAGGCGGATCCATTAAGGGTTATGCCGATTTCACGGGTCGCATCCGTGATGAGGTCAAGAGTATGGTGCATGGTGAGAACAAGCCCAAGGCCACGACGTACATGGAATACACGCAAGGCCGGGTGAAAAATATCCTTGGAGGCTGCTACGGTAACTATGACTATTCGGACACGAAATATAGTTCACGCATCGCCAACACAGGAAAGCCCTATCTGCACAACGCGTTCGTCAATTTCCGCCCTGTTGCCAACGCCCAAAGTGAAGTAGCCAAATTGTTCGGTGCCGGCGAGGGTTATGCCGACGACCGTGACGGTGACAAGTCGCAGGATCACAGCTATGTGCTGGTTGACATCCCCGAAGGTATCGAAACGTTCAAAACGACAGAAGTGTTCGGTGCCGGTGCCTACGACGGACTTGGCATGCGCTATACGGCTGCGGAGACCTTCCAGAAAGCCGAAGCGGCCACTGAGACCACCCCAGCGAAAGAGGCCTTCGACCCCATTGAGGCCTCTGCCGTCATCGACCTGATGCGAGGGAGAATTAGCGCCGCTTACGGTGGCAGCCTCGACGAGGGCGTCACCCGTCGCACCCTGGTGAATGTGCCGTCGGGTTCTACCATCAAGATCAACAACATCTTCGGCGGTGCCTACGGCAATCATATCCTTCCGCCATGCGATGTCTATGAGTCTAACGTGAACTACCGCAGCGGCAATGCTCGTGTGAACGGCGGCATCTATGGTGGCAACAACCACGTGCGCCGCACCATCTACGCCACGGTGAATATTTCCGTGCCCGTCCTCAAGGAGAACGGCTATAATGGCACAGTCTATGGTGCCGGCAAGGGTTTGGAAACCTGGGCGGAATATACCGAGGTGAACCTCGAGTCGGGGGCTAATGTCTATGAAGCCTATGGTGGCAGCGAGATGGGCAATGTGCTCAATGCCGAGAGCGTGGAGGCCTACATGAAAGCCTATGCTCCGAAACCGGCTGACAAGTTGCTGACTGAAGATGAGACAGAATGGAAGAATGCTAACAGATGGACTGGAGTAGTTGGCAAAAGTGAGCTTAAAAGTGAATATCAAACTGAATGGCAGAAAGTCTGGAAGACCGCCTGGACTATAGGTGACTATTATATCCCAAGCGATGACTACAGTAACTACGTAGATAATCAACACACCAATCTCACGAATGCTGCATTTGTCAGAACGGCAGAGATGGATGACCGTGACTATAAGAACTATTCAGATACAGAAAAAGCCAAACGGCAATACCTGTACAACACCAACGTCATCATCAACGAGGGTGCCACCGTGGGCGGTTATGTCTATGGCGGCGGATTAGGCGACAGCAAGACGCCATTGTCTGGCGGTATCTATGGCAGCACCTACGTGGCTGTGCTTGGCGGCACCGTGGTCAAGGATGTCTATGCAGCGGGCACTTCGGGCAGCGTCTCTGATGTTTTCGGCGTTAGAGCCTATAATAGCAGCAGCAATACTAAGGGCTTTACGGCCAGTGCCAACGTCTATGTGAAGGGCGGCACGGTGCGTAATGTCTATGGTGGTGGCTGGGAAGGCCATGTGGGTCACCATGAGGGGACTATCTCTGCCTCTACGTCAGGCGACCAAGTTGGCGAGACCCATGTGGTCATCGGTGTCAGAGGTGATAATGGTTTCCTGACTGGTGCGCCGGCTGTCACCCGTAATGTCTATGGTGGTGGCGAAGGCGGCTCAGTCTATGGAAAGGCTTACGTCACCATCAACAACGGTCACATCGGCTATCGCTATGTGAACGGTGAATATATAGCGGAACTTGACGACAAAGAGCCTGGTGACAACGACCTCGACCAGGGCGGTAATGTCTTCGGCGGCGGATATGTGGTCAACAGTTATACCGATGCCTCCGACATCACTATGTGGGGCGGTCAGGTGCGTGGCTGTCTCTATGGCGGTGGCGAATTGGGACCGATAGGGCGTGGATCGACATTGGAGACGGCATCAACGGACAATGCCTTCATCAATGGCCCGGCCAAGATCTACAAGGGTGGCGAGGCGCATGTCACGCTCTATGGCGGTCATGTGATGCGGAACGTCTTCGGCGGCGGCCGTGGCTTCGACAACTGGAACGGCGACGGCACGATGTTTATGTCCAAAGAGGTGAGAGAGAGTCTCGACCTCAGTTCCAAGGGCTATGTCTTCGGCTCCACCGACGTACGCATCCGTGGCGGCGAGATCGGCACCCATGCCGATGTGGCCCAAGGATTCGAAGTGGGCAACGTCTTCGGTGGTGGCAACCAGGGATTCGTCTATAGTGCTACGGGAACGAAGCATGGCGTGCGCAAGACGCAGGCCCTGAGCGAGATGACCAACGGACTGCCTACCGACGGTGGCGGCTACTACTACTCTAAGTGGATAGGAGACGAAGGTGTGGGTACAGACCACTCTAAATGTCAACTCAGTCTCGACTGTAATGTCGTGGTGGAGCCTTACTGTCGCGTGACAGCCGAGGGCGGCATCAGCGGCTTTACGGCCTCTGCCGACGGCATAGTCAAATCTTCTTACGCCAAGGGCGAATACGTGCCAGTGGAGGCCCTCAACCAACTGCTGAACAGGGAATCTGATGCTGCTCGTTGGTCGAAGATTGACTACACAACCGGTGTCACCATCCACAATGCCGTGTTTGCCGGCGGTAACGTAACAACGGGTAGCGACCAGATGTATGTGAACACCGGCACCGTCTTCGGCAACGTGACGGCGGCTCTGCGCGATGTCTATAACCGCGACCTCATCACCATCGGCACTGAGCACACGGGCGGTATCTATGGTGACGGAAACCTCACCATGGTGGATGGCTGGCGCGAGATACACATCGACAACTATGGCACCGATTACTACACCATGGAGACGGAAATCTCCAAATCAGACTATGAGGCGATGAGCGACCGCGAGCGTGCCTACTTTGTGCTCAACTATAAGACCAGTCAGACAATCCCAAGAGAGGGGAAAGAAGACCTTGCGGCCAACAAGCGCATGACCTTGGATGAAATCAAGGAAGCCTTCGACTTTGACAACTACCACAATGCGAACTATCCCGCAGCCTATAAGAACTACATTTCTGAAGACGGTACGCCCAATCCCGACTACTTCACGGAGATGGGCTTCTGCTCCATCTATGCCGGCCGACTGCTGAACACCATTCAGCGTTGTGACATGGCAGCCGTATGGGGCAGCCGCATCGTGCTGCAGGGTGCTCGCGACCGTGTGCCGGAGAAGGCCGACTACACCCGCTATACCCTGAACCGTGTGGGTGAACTGTCGCTCAACCAGCGCAAGGCTGAGAACGTCGGAGAGCCGGATAGCAACAAGAAGCACGGCAACTACTTCGGCATCTACAGCGTGGTGAACTACCTGGGCAATCTGACCAGCGACGTGCTCTTCACCCATGAGAAGATAACAGGCGAATACTCATCCGTACGTACCACCGACAACGCTAATTCGAATAATGCTGCCGATGGTACAACGACTTACTATGACTGGAAGTTGAATCATGCCGGCAAGGCCAACCGCAACAATGCCACCAGCCCCAACAAGGTGTGTCTGGCTTCGGGCGTCTATCTGGAACTGATCCGCGAGGAGAGCGAAAAGTCTGACAAGAGGGAGTGGGGCCTGATTACCGGTGTCGTCGAACTCGACCTTATCGACGTGAAGACGGGTCTGGGTGGCGGCTACGTGTATGCCCGCAACCAGCATGGCACAAAGACCTGGCACCGAGATTGGAGCAAGGTGAACCTCTCGCCCTACAACCTCGAGGCCCGCACCTACAAGCGCTTCACCTACACGGAGACACCAGAAAGCAATTTGAAGGAAATCGAGACCTCAGGCAACTTTGTTCACAACACGAAGCAGATTATCGACGACTGCTACCCCAACGCCAATGCGTATGTCAAGTCGCAGACGCTTTATTCTGAGGCCCACTACTGGTATATCAAGGGGCTTATCTACGTCTACGACCAGTATATCTCTGCCTACACTGGCTCTGCCAATGCCTATGCCGAGACCGTCAATATTCCGCTGACCATTGCGGCAGCCTCTCACGGCAGGATGACGCTGCGCGACGTGCAGCCAAACCGCTATGCCTACTACGACGATGACCACAAGCCGCTCGGCACGGAGGGTACGGTCATCGTAGGCGACATCACCTACCGCGCCGGCGATCCTATCGACTACTGGACTTATTCGACACTGAGTGACAAAGACCAGAACCACTTTGTGAAGAATGTCTATACCACCATCGCCGAGTGCCAGTTGGACGGCAAGACTTATCCTGAGGGTTCGGTATTCTTGCCTGAGGCCGTTGATGATCTGAGGGACGCTGCATCGAAGGAGATTGACGGAAAGACGGTGGCATTAGTCTATCATGTGGAGCAGCAGAAGGATGTGCCCTTCGACTACGTGTTCCGTGTGGCCAACAAGATCGGCCACGATGCCGGATTCGTACTGACCTACGATGTCAACAATCCGAGTGTCTGGAACAACTACTACACGCAAACCACCAACCCTTTGACTCATATAAATACAGAGGATTATGCCGCCCTGACTGACGAGGGAAAGGGCGCTTATACCGAAGGCCCCACCTACCATGCCGTCACCGCCGGTGTCTATGGCCAGCGTAACTATGAGAAGGGTGAGATCATCAGTGCCGGTGTCTATAATGCTTACCGGAGCATCGGTGCCGATCGTATTAGCCAACTGCCTGGTCAGGCTACCGCCGAACCTGCATACGTGATTACCTCAGAGTGGACGGGGACGAACGCGTCCGACACCGACCAGCACCTCTATGAGGGTACGCCAGTCTTCAAGAGCGACTATACCCCCGCAGTATGGGAAGCGATGCCGAAGTCGCAGGCCACGCTCTGCACCAGCACGCTGCAACTCTCCGAGACAGAATACGTCTATGCCGGCGACTTGCTCTCAACAGATAAGTTGGCGGCTCTGAAGACGAGGCTGAAGAACGAGAACAGCGGCTGGACGGATGCCGACGTGGCAACGTACCTCAACAACTACCTCTCCGATGCCTACTACATCACTCAGCCCGGTAAATATGGCGGACGATACTATAATGCAGGCGAGGCCTACCGTGCACTCGATGCCTGGTGCTCGCTGTCGGAGAGCGACCGTGATAACTTCCGCTATAACTACGATGCACTCGACCTGCTCATCGACCCGACATTCGGCGGCACCTACGGCTTCAAGCCGCAGTACGACGGATATGAGCCTGTTACCACCCAGAGTCAGATAAACGGGAATAATGCCACTGAGCACTATGAAGGATGCACCCCGCTCAACCCGAACCTCTATTCGAAGACGCAGCCCATCGACTACGAGGCGGAGTTCAGTCCAACTGCCTCTCAGATACTAGAGTTAGGGACGTATTATGACGAAACGACGCATAAGTTGAAATATAAAGATGAAAACAAAGTTTCTGTCGAGATCAGCACAGGATATGATGCTCGCATCAAGAGTACTCGTTTCGAGGCCATTCCCAACGAGCGTGCCCACTGGTCGCCGATTATCGTCACTGATCCCGGCACCTACTATGTGGTGAAGGAAGCCTTCATCAACGGCGACCTGCCATATACCGTAGGCCAGCAGATAGATGAAGCTCTCTACAACTCATTGTCACAAACCAACAAGGATAAGATTCGTCTGGTGGACATTCCTAATACTGAGGACTATGTTCAGTATAATTCAACGACGGGAAAATACGACCAGTTGTACTACTACTACTGCCGTGAGTCTTATACCGTAGACGAAAAGGGTGAGGGTGTTGGATTTACCAGTCTAACCAATAAAGACGGTAAAACATCATACGCCATAGGAGAAACCGTTCCACAAGACATCTTCATCACTGAGACTACCTACAGAACGCTGCCGAACCTGCAGAAGGGATTCATCATCCACGGTTCGGCACCGGAGGAGACAACCACCCTCTACGTGAGCCGCGAGACCGACATCTTCGACCTGCAGAAGGAGAAGATCATCACCGTCATCTATATGTATGAGTATCAGGAGAGCGACGAGAGTGGTAACAATATCACGCCTGTCTCGGAGCGACATATCGTGAACATCCACATCAACTTCGAGAGTGGAGCGCCCGAGATTGGACCGCTCACGCCTCCGGGAGTGGTGCTGCCCGGCACGACCGTCGGTCTGAAACTGCCGAGAGTGGAGCCCGGCGCCTTCGAAATATCCAGTTCAGGATGGGAAATCTTCGACAATAAGGACAATGCCACCCTCCATGTCAACGGCCAGCCCTACCAGAACAATACCACACCGATGTACTGGTACCAGAACGGCTACTGGGTGGCCTACTATGCGCAGACCTATCTGGGCAAGACTTACTCGGAGCCCGTGCAGTTCACCGTGGCCAACTACCACGACCTGAAGAAGGTGATGGGTGACAAGCAGCACCACTTCTACATCGACCACAAGGACGTGGACCGCGAGCCGAAGATCTACATCAACGACTACAGCCAGGACGAGACGGGCGACAAGAACGGACTCGACCTGTTCCGCGACCTCATCGACCTGACGCATCGCGAAGCCACGTATGATGCTGACCATCATCCTATGGCCATCAGCGGCGGCAGGCTCGACGGCCATACGCCGCTTGAGAGGACTTCGGCAACAGAAACCGTGAAGCCGATGCGCGGCGGAAAGTATCTGGACATCATCATGCACAGCAACCAAGACCATGCGGGTTCGGCGTGGACACCGATAGCCGATAACGAAGGTGAGTGCTTCAGCGGTACGTTGCACGGCGACGGCTACTGTATCAGCGGCCTCAACAACTCGCTCTTCAACCACCTCTGCGGCGATGTCTATAACCTTGGTGTCACCGGTTCGTTCACCGGTGCAGGTATCGCCGAGACGGGCGAGGGCTATGTGGAGAACTGCTGGATCAGCACTTCCAGCACGGAGGCTAAGACTTCGAAGCCGATATTCGGCAGTCCGACCATTACTTCGGGTGATGAAAGCCGTCCAATCCGCATCGTCAACAGTTACTATCTGGAGGATGATGACGCTGCCAACAAGTACACCAACCACAGTGGCACCAACGGCACTCCGACGCGTATGTCTGCCCAGAACTTCTACAACGGTACGGTGGCTTACGACCTGAACGGCTTCTACCTCTACAAGCGCTATAGCGACAAGACCGTCACCTCGGGTACGAATACCTATCCTTATTATAAGATAGGTACCGACGGCAAGTTGAACCTGACCACGGGCCGGTATGAAGATTACGACAATTCCCGTGCTATGCTGTGCTCTGCACCATACGTGGAGGACCGCTTCGCCGACGGCGACTTCCGCTATGCCGACGGTGAGATACCTGAGACGGAGGACGAGCGCGCCTATACGGATGAAAATGGCGAGAAGCACTTCTATCCTATCTGGCCCGACGACTACCTCTTCTTCGGACAGACATTGACTTACGGCTATGATGAGACACGTGCGCATCAGGACGTGCCGTCGCACATCAGCCGCTTCGACAACCGCGTGCTGACTGATGCCACCGGCAACCGCGTCTATCGTGCACCGGCCTACTTCCGCTCTAAGGATATGCAAATGGCACACTTCAACCCCTATGCCATTTTCCCGGCTGCCGAGAAGGACAATTCTGCCGATGAGGTCTTCAAGGACATGACGGCCATCGACTTCACTGGCGGCAATGGTGACGTGGCAGGCGGCTACAAGAAGGGCCTCCAGAATGGCCGCTTCTTCCCTCCGCTGCTCGACTACGACGGTCTGACGGGCTTCCTCCCCATCGACCTGACGCACAACCTGCTGGTCTATGCCGATCAGGATCACGATGCCCGCTCTCACGACGATGTGCTCGTCCCGGCACTGCCTGAAGCCACCTTCACGCTCAACAGGTCTGGCAAGTACAATGAGGTGGAGGTGCCTGCCGATGCTTCTCATGTCAGAGGTTATCTGGTATCGCTCAAAGACGGAGCGTATGTCGGACAGCGCAACCAGTTCCTCGTCGACAAGCACGACTTCAATGCGCCTATCGCCTATACCTTCGACGACGGCCACCGCGCCTGGTATCAGCGCAAGCCCGACAACTACGTGGGTCAGAAGCGCAACGGCTCCTTCGACAACTACACCGGCTGGGAGGGTGTCTCGCTGCCCTTCAAGGCAGAGATCGTGACCACCGACGTGAAAGGTGAGATCACGCACTTCTATGATGGCAGTTGGGTGAGCAAGAACGGCACCAATACGAAGATCGGCCATGAGTACTGGCTCCGTGAGTTCAAGGGTATGCAGAAGGATGGCAATAACCTGGTGCAGGCAAAAGACGAGAATGGCCAGTCCATCGCCAATGTCTATCTCGCCAACTTCAACTATCCTGAGTCCAACGCCAATGATGGTAAGAAGGAGAACACCAACACCTTCCTCTGGGACTACTATTACTCGTACCAGAACTACAAGGACCTCAACCGCGATGACTATCAGGAGAACGACGACCATCACTACTATTATAAGACTCCGCGTGAGTATCCCAACTATCCTCGACTGGCCGCCGGCACGCCATACATCATCGGATTCCCTGGTGAGCGCTACTACGAGTTCGACCTCAGCGGACAGTTCGAGGCCGTCACAGCCCAGTCTGTCCATCCGACCCGGCTCGAGGCCCAGACCGTCACGTTTGCCTCGGCTACAGGTGCGGCGATAGCGGTGAGCGACGAAGAGACCACGGGCGAAGCCCTCAACGGCTACAAGCACGACGGCTACATCTTCAGACCCAGTTATCTGAACGAGACGTTTGCGGCCGGCACGAAAGACACCTATACCCTGGCTACCGACGGTGGTAGTTACAATGTCATCCCTGCTGCCGCAGGCAGTGGCGAGCCCGCCGTGCCCGACACGAAGGTCGACGCCTTCAGGCCGTTCTTCGTGTTCGTGAAAGCCCCGGCAGGCGGCACCCGTGCCGTCGAGCAGATTGTCTTCACACGGACGGACAACGGTGGCGTGGAGGAGCAGCATGGCGACCCGACGAAGGAGGAACTCTCCGGTGGCCTGCACATCTGGAGCAGCAAGGGTAAGATCTTTGTGAAGTCAACACTCCGCTATACCGTGGATCTGCGTGTGGTGACACCGGCAGGTGTAACCGTGGCAGCCTTCGCCGTGAAGCCGGATCATACGGTAGAGGTGCGTGCCGACTTCTCGGGCATGTACGTCGTCCATACCCTCGACGGCCGGTACATTAAGAAGCTGAGTGTGAGGAAATGATATAACTCTAAGGGCACCTGGCGCGATGCCTTGAAACGGAAATGAGCCAATGGGCTGGCAACACATTGCCAGCCCATTAATGTATCTTGTTTGAAACTGCTATAAGCCTGACAGCAGAAATAATGAATGAGAAGATGAACATACAGACCTACCCACGAATCCTCATCCGCAAAAAGCAATAGAATAGTGCAATTATTTATTAAAAATCGCAAATTTGCTAATTATATCAGGATTATTTCTTATATTTGCAGCGCCAAGTTAAGAACAGACGATGAATATTGAGTTTGAAAATACAGCTTTGGAGGAGTTGTACACCAAAGGAACAACTCAAGACCACCAATACAAGCGGTTGTCCAAAGATATCATCAAGCGCTATGTGAAGGTGGTGAACTACCTGAGGGGTGCCCGACGGTTGGAAGATCTCTTTCTGATTAAGTCGCTCCATTATGAGAAGAAGAAAGGCGACCTCAATGGGGTGGATGCTGTATGGATTAATGACCAGTATCGTTTGTTCTTCCATTCTTCACCCGATGAGAGCGGGATTATTGTGAACGCGTTGCTATTTGAAATATCCAAGCATTATGAATAAGAATAATTTGACCCCATTTGTTGCTACCCATCCTGGTGAGATGATTAAGGATGAACTGAAAGAGCGTGGTATGACGCAGAAGCAACTTGCTGTAGAAACTGGAATCAAGCCATCTGTACTGAGCGAGACCATTAACGGTAAGCGTAGCGTATCACTTAACGTAGCTTTGGCTCTGGAGAAGACACTGGGTATACCCGCCGACATCTGGATGAACCTTCAGACTCAGTACGATTTGGATACAGCCAATATCGCTGAGCGTGGCAATCAGCGTGAAACGGTCTGTGTCACTATTCCCGTCAGAGACCGAAACTTGCTTCAAGAACTGGTGCGCAAGTTCGGATGGGCATGCGTATTCTGAAAGGAAGCCTGCTACCACAGAGCACGGTGTCGTCACGCCGGCCGGTGTCACGGTGAGCACTTTCTCCGTCAAGTCTGGCCAGACCGTCGAGGTGCGTGCCGACTTCTCGGGCATGTACGTCGTCCACACCCTCGATGGCAAGAACATCAGAAGTGGCCGCCGAATAGATATTCGGCGGCCACTTCTCGCAGTGATAGTGATGGTTGTTATTGCTGGCTGACCTTCACGTCGCTCACGGTGATGGTGCCACCGTAGTTGTTGATGCTCCAGCAGTTCTTCTGGATGCCGTAGATACGCTGGGTATAGGCACAGACATCATTGATATACATCGTCAGGACTGAGTTGTCGGTATAGATGTCGATGTTGTATGTGTTGTCTGCCGGGCGCTCGAACCAGTAGCCGTCGATGCCCTCGATGAATCCCTTGCCGGCAGCACCCTCCTGCTCGAAGTTCACCTTCCGGTGGTTTTCATCCTCAGGATTGACAACCATGGTGTAATACCTGTCGGAGTCTGTACCGCGGACGAAGGAAATGCCGAACTTATCCCAGTTGTTGCTGGTCTTCACGGTCAGCGAGATATGGTTGGCCGTCGCCAGTCTGCTGTAGAGGGCGTAGGCTCCGTCGCCACTGAGTGTGCCGTTGTTGTATCCATTCGATTCCATGACTGTAGCGTTGACAGCCGTGCTGTATTTCGCTGCCAATGCCGGAACGGCGCCGAGAGTCAGTGTGCCGTCGGCGTGCTGAATCAGTTTGTGGCATACCAGCGCACCGCTCCAGTTGGGCTCGTTACCGTCGCCGGCTCCTACGTTGATATTCTTCTCGTGGATGTCTGCACCCGAACGGAACGGGCACCATCCCCAGATGTAACGGTCCGTGCCGTCAGAGGCTGTCTTGCCGGCATAGAAAGCCCGGCTGTCGAGTACGCCCTCATGACCGTCGGCAGGCCATTTGGGACCGTCGTTGAAACAGTTCTTCAGTTCCTCATAGGTCGGGGCCACCATGTACTTCACCTTGCGGCTCCAACTGGTGCGGAAACTCTCGCTGTAGACCATATACCAGTAGTTGCCCATCTTGAAGATGTCGGGACATTCGAGCATACGGTCCCAGATCATCCTGAAGTGGCCTACGTGCTCCCAGTTGTTCATGTCGCCTGACTTGAATTCTGCAAAGACGGGGTCGCCGCCATTGACAGGATAGGTGGAGATGACCATGTGGTAGAGGTTGTCGTCGGCCATGAAGATTTGCGGATCGCGGAAGTCATTGGCAGAGTAGCCGTAGTCCGGGCCATTGAGCGTCCAGAGGTCGTCTTTAGTCCAGGTCTTGAAGTCGGTCGATGTGGCGCGCATCACTACTTCACGGTTTCTGCAGTTCCCGTTGTGACCGGTATAATAGATATAATAGGTGCCGTCTTTCTCATAGGCGCAGCCAGTACCGATGGCAGCATCCTGCTGATAGTCGTTGCTGCCGAAGGGCAGGATCTCGCCCAGCGACTCGTAGTTGGCTCCGTCCTTGGTGGTGACAGCCCAGATGGGGTGGAAGCGGAAGGTCATGTTGTTGATGAACTCCTGCAGATAGAGCACCTTGAAGTCGCCGGCCTTCTGGTCAAAGAATGGCATGGGGTCGCCGATGCGTCCTACAGCCGGTGTGTAATACGTGCCGAAGCCCTGGTCGTCTGTCGGGGCGAAGAATGTGGTCGTGCCGTTCCAGTCCTTAGCGGGGTCGCCGCTGAACGTGTCGTCGCTGCATGCCGTCAGCGCAGAGGCTGACAGCATGAGTGCGAATACTGAATATATCTTTGTCTTCATATTTCTTTTGATTTTTATTTGGTAAGATAATCAAATGCATTGAGTATTATCTGGCCCATGTTGTCGTGATAGTTCGATGTGTAAGGCGTGGGAGAGTTCCAGTCGAAGAGGCCTGAGCCGAGGCAGATGATACCACCCTTGCCGAACTCACCGCCGGCGCCCTTCAGTTCCCACGACGACACGCTGTTGTCGCCACCGAGAGCACGTCCGCCGGTCTTGGCCTCGAAGGCATCCTTACCGCCCTGGTAGGTATCCCAGAATCCGTACTGCGACGTGGTGTTGCAGATCGTATATCCGTTATCCAGTGTGTAGACGGCATTGTCGGCGGCACCGGGATAGGTCTTCAGCCCGTTCCACAGCGGGTGAGTGATGTCGTAGGCATAGAAGTGCCAGGGGTCTTCACCCATCAGGTCGGAGCCTTCGCCGCCTCCGCCACCCCACACATTGTTGGGGTAGGCATCCTCAGGCATGGCACCCAGGGCGATGGCATAGTTGACGGCCGAACGTCCCAGCACGAAGCCCACGCCGCGCTGCCAGAGTTCCTTCATCTTCGGCAGTGCCGTCATCGCGCCGCTCTCTGCCTCGGCAAAACCGTTGTAGTTGCCGTATGAAGAGCAGTGACGGTGGAAGAATATCAGTCTGCACTTGTCGAGTGAGATGTTCCCGCTGGCGATGTCGCTCCATGAGGCGTAGGCGGCACTCTCTATGTTACCCGTGAGCCACTTGGCTGCAGCCTTCTCCTCATCGTTCAGCAGTTCGATGTTCTCTGCCTCGCCCACGAAGATGGCTACCGGGTCGGCTATCAGTGTGACGTACACTGTATAGACTGTGGTGGCGGTGTTGTCGGTCAGGGTGATCTGGAAAGGTTCCGTGAAGTTGGCCTTAGTACCGCTGGCAGGACTGCAGGTGGCATCCTCACTGCACTCCACCTCGAAGGCGGCATTGCTTAGGTCTATGCCGCTGTTGGCCATCACGCTGACCGTGATCGTCTTATCCTGCTGGTTGATGGCACCTTTCACTCCTTCCAGGATGAAGAGTGACATCAGTGCCTCGTCATTGCGCACGCTGACCTGATAGTCCATCACCAGGTCGCCGTTGGCGATATGCAGGGTCCGGTCTCCGTCGAAGTTGATGCGGTCGCCCACCTTCATGTTGGTCTGGGCACCGGGCGAGACCGTCAGACTGGTGATCTCCATGTTGCTCTTCTGGTCAAAGTCGGCAGGCACCTTCACCTTCACCAGTCGTTTCTCTGTGCTGATAGTGGCCTCATACTGTCCGTTGAGCACGAACTTCTCCACGAGGCATGATCCGCTCACGTCGATACTGCCCGTATGGTCGTCGCTGCAGGAGGATAGGAGACCCCCTCCGACTCCCCCAAGGGGGAGAGCGGTTACCAGATAAACTGCGATTTTGATAATATTCTGTCTCATATTCATATCCTTTATTATTAATGACTTTGTGTAATTATTCCCTTCCCTCATAGGGGAGGGTTAGGGTGAGGTCTTACCACTGACCGCAGTTCTGCGTGTAGTGTCCGTTTGAGGCGGCCATCTGCTCGTAAGGCACGGGCAGATACTCGTTCTTGTTGGCCGTAAACTGCGATCCGCTCAGGAAGTTCATCTTCTCACTCTCCGTCGTATAGTACTTGTTGAGCACCGTAGCGGCATCACCCCAGCGTACCAGGTCGAAGAAGCGCTCACTCTCCATAGCCAGTTCCAGCCGGCGCTCCATCTTCACGATCTTCATCGCTTCTTCCTTGGAATACGTGCCGCTGTACTTGCCCACTGCATAGTGGACACCATATTTGTTGGGATAGTTCGATACGATACTGTTGGTAGCCATACCGGCGGCACGTTCGCGCACCTGGTTCACCAGGGCGATGGCTTCAGCAGTCTGTCCCAACTGTGCCAGCGCCTCGGCACGCATCAGCAGCACGTCGGCATAGCGGAAGACAATCCGGTTCATCGAACTGGCCCACTGCGAGTCGCACAGATACAGGTAACTGTCGGTCAGGGCAGGGTCTACGTTCTGCTTCAGCGATACGAAGTATCCGAAGGTACCGCCCGAACGGCTCCAGGCATTGCTCTCTGCTATCATGAAACCGGTGTTGAACATATAGGGAGTGCCGGGCACGCCTACTGTGACGAACAGGCGGGGATCGACGGTCTGGCTGCTGCCCACGACATAGTCTACATCGGCAAAGTTGTCGAGCATAGGCAGTCCGTCGCTGTTGGTACGGTAGGCATCCACCAGATTGTGCGACGGCTTGTAGAAATCGCAGCCAGAGTCGTGGACCTTGGGGATACAGGGCACGATCAGACGGTTTGAGAAGTTCAGGTTGCCGTACACGGTTCCGTCGTTCCTGGAGTACTGGATGGCCCACAGGCTCTCCTTGCCGTTCTCGTACTGCTCTTCAGGACGGAAATTGTTGTGCAGGTCTGATTCCAGGCCGTAGCCGTTGTAGAGAGAGGCATTCGTATATTCCACCACTTTCTGCAGGTCGGCATCGTTGATACCCGTCACCTGGTTGGTGTTGGCATCGTCCTGACGATAGGCCTTATAGAGATACACCTTGGCCAGGAAAGCGGCACAGGCGGCCTTTGTGGGACGGCCCTTGTCTGCCTGCGTCACAGGCAGTACGGCGTAGGCATCCTCCAGGTCGTTGATGATCTGCTGCCAGCCCTCATCGTTGGTATATTCGGTGTTCGAGAGGTTGTTATAATCCTCTTCCTCCATGTTAGGCTTGTTCACGAACGGGATCTTCTTGAACAGGCGCTTCAGTTGGAAGTGGCCGTAAGCGCGCAGGAACTTCATCTCGGCCGTACGCTGCCGGATGGTGGCATTCTCCTGGTCGGCACTCGACAGGATATCGAGCGACAGCGATACACGCGACAGATAGTTATACATCTTGGTCCAAATCGAACTGAAGGGCCAGTCAGTAGTCATCACACCCGTACTCTTCTCTAAGCGGTGGAAGGGTTCACCGTCGGAGAAGTCTGAACCGCCCACGTAGGCATCGTCAGAGCGGACGTCATAGTTCCAGAGCGAGAACGAGGCGTTCATGTCCTCGATGGTCACCAGTCCGGCATAAGCCGAGATCAGCACATTGTCGATATATTCGGCGTTCTTCACCTCGTCCTGGGTCAGTGTTGCCTGCGGCACTTGCTCGTCAAGGAAGTTTGAGCAGGATATGAAGAGGAAGGTGGAAAGTGGAAAGAGGAAAGAGGAAAGTCTCACCGCTACCTTATTATATATATTAGTCATCATATGTATCAATTATCTGTTTCAGTTATCAATTAGAATGAGACGTTGAGTCCGAAAGTAAGGTTGAGAGGGATAGGATAGTTGAATCCCGGGTTCTCAGGATCGGCACCGGTGAACTTGCCGCTCTTGATGGTCAGCAGGTTCTGGGCTGAGGCATAGAGGCGTATGCGGTCCAGGTGCAACTTGTCTGTCAGTTGCTTCGGCATGTTGTAACCCAGTTGGATGGTACGCAACTTGGCATACGACCCGTTCTCGATGAAGTAGGAAGACACGCGTCCCTCGTTGTTGGTGTCCGAGGTGGTGAGCGCGGGTATGTCGCTGCCGGGGTTGGCCGGGCTCCAGGCATCCAGCACGCGGACGCCCTTGTTCAGATAGGGCACGTTGATGGCAGAGTTGGCCCAGAAGTCGGTCTGTGACTTATAGCCGCGACAGTCTACGTCGACACCCTGCACGCCTTGCCAGAACATCGTCATGTCCCAGTTCTTGTACTGCAGATAGATGTTGAGTCCCCAGGTAAAGGCGGGGGTGGGGTCATAGATCCAGTCCTGGTCGGCCTCGGTGATGATGCCGTCGCCGTTCAGGTCCTTATAGCGGATGCGCCCCAGGCCGGCTCCTTCCTGCACGGCGTGGTTGTCTATCTCCTCCTGACTCTTGAAGATGCCGTCGTAGATGTAGCCTACCTGCGAGAACATGGGGTGGCCGACAACGCTCTTGATGCCGTTGCCGCCGTACTTGCCGTTGGCGGCAACCGTCTCTGGCAACTTCGTGATCTCGTTCGTGTATTTACTCAGGTTGCCGTTGATGTCCCACGAGAAGCCGTTCTCCAGACTGTGGCGGTAGCCGATGCTCAGTTCCCAGCCGTTGTTCTTCACCTCACCAGCGTTGATCCACCGGCCGGAGCCCTCACCCATGGCACCGATGCCCTCCATGAAGAGCAGGATATCGGTGGTCTTCTTGTTGAACCAGTCGAAACTTCCGTAGACCTCGTTCCCGAGAAGGGCGAAGTCGATACCGATGTTATGCTGCGTGGTGGTCTCCCACTTGATGTCGTCGTTGCCTCGCTGGTTGCGGACGTAGCCGTTCTGCAGGTCATAGCCGCCGTTCGTTCCGGCGATGTCGTAGGAGGAGCCAGCCTGTCCGCTGCCCCAGAGGCCAGTGGATACGACAGACTTATAGAGCGTGTAACGGGCCGTGTTGGAGATCTCCTGGTTACCGGTCTGTCCCCATGAGTAGCGCAGTTTCAGGTTGTCGAGCCAGCCCTTGGTGCTCTCCATGAACTTCTCCTGCGAGATGCGCCATCCGGCACTGACGGAGGGGAAGGTACCATACTGGTTGTTGGTACCGAACCGGCTCGACCCGTCGCGACGGATCGTGAACGAGGCCAGATACTTGTCGTCGTAGTTGTAATTCACCTTGCCGAAGTACGACACGAGTGAGAAACCGTCGCCGAAACCCTCGGCCAACTGGCGGCCGGCACCTGCCGAAGGCCACATGTAGTCGGTGTTCAGGATGGCCAGTTCGTAACGCTTGGCACTGTTCATCTTATAGTCCTGACGGTTCACCTCAGTACCGATCATGGCATCACCGCGGTGCTTGCCTATTTCCAGGTTGTAGGTGGCGATGGCGTTCCACATCCAGCGCATGGTGTGCTCCTGCTTGCCTTCGACGGCCGTGTCGGTGCGCATCACCTTACCGTTGGCGATGGGGTAGGTGAAGAAGCGCTGCTCCTTCTGGGTGTAGTCCATACCCAGGGTGGTGCGGATCATGAAGTTCTTGAAGGGCGTCACGCTCAGGTGTACGTCGCCGAACATACGCCACTGGGTGTATTCGTTGTCCTTCGCATTGTCGATCATGCTCAGCGGATTCTCACGCTCTGAGTAGGCTCCCAGGGCCTGGGCGTATTTGCCGTTCTCGGCATAGATGGGGAAGTTGGGGTTGAACTCCAGCGCGTGTTCAAGCACACCGCCGGGGGCATCGACACCCTTGGTGCGGTTGATGGTGAAGTTCTCGCCGATCGTCACGATGTTGTCCAGTAGTTTGTAGTCAGCATTGGCACGGGCGGAGAGACGGTTGAAGTAACTGTCCTTGATAGTGCCCTGATTGTCGTAGTAGCCTAACGAGAAGAACGAACTGCCTTTCTCGGAGCCGTTGCTGACGGACACATTATACTGCTGGACGATACCTGTGCGGGTGATCTCGTCGAACCAGTCGGTATCGCCGGCGCGGACTGTACCGTTCTCGTCGAGGAACATGTTCATCGTCATCTTGTTCAGCACAGGGTGGCCGTTGGCGTCGTAACTCCAGTCGTAGTTATAGCCCAGGTTGTTGTTGCTGGGGTTCTGGCCGTCGTTCACGCTGGCCTGCCAGTAGGCGCGGCCCCACTGGCTGGCGTTCATGGTCTCGATCTTGTTGGTATAGAATGATGAGGCGATACTTCCGTCGAAGTTTACCTTCACCTTGCCGTCCTTGCCTTTCTTGGTGGTGATGATGATCACACCGTTGGCAGCCCGCGAACCGTAGATGCTGGCCGAGGCAGCATCCTTCAGCACCTGGATCGACTCGATGTCATTGCCGTTGAGTTCGTGCATGCCGGCCTTGGTGGGCACGCCGTCGATGATGTAGAGCGGGTCGTTGTCGTTCAGGGTTCCGACACCACGGATGCGTACCGTGGCGGCTCCGGAGGGGTTACCGTCGGCAGAGATGTTCATGCCTGGCACCCGGCCCTGGAGGGCCTTCATCGGGTTGTTCTCGTTCTGCTTGGCCATCTCGTCGACACTGACTGTTGAGATGGCACCCGTCAGGTCGGCCTTGCGCTGGGTGGTATAGCCTGTCACCACCACCTCCTGCAGCACCTCGGCATCGTCCTTCAGCGTCACCTTCATGCCCTGCTGGGCCGGTACCTCCTGTGTCTGGTAGCCGATGTAAGAGATAACGAGGATCGTGCCCTCGTTCACTTTCAGGGAGAAGTTGCCGTCGAAGTCGGTGATCGTACCGTTCGAGGTTCCTTTCTCCATCACTGTGGCACCGATGACCGTCTCACCCGAAGCGTCGACGACGGTACCACTGATCTCGCCTTGCGCGTACATTATAGTACTTGTAAGGAGAGCCAGCAAACTTAGAAATAATTTCTTTAGTTGTCCCATTGTTGATCTTAGAATTGTTAGTACTCTTGTGAATTAAAACTGTTGCAAAGGTACTAAAATATAAGGTATGGGTATAATAAAAATCGTTCAGGGACTATCAAAAATGTTACATGAAACAATCGTTGACTATTATGTCAAAAATGTCAAGCGCTGTTTTTTTTGTTTATAGTTTAATGTTTATAGTTTATAGATGATTACTTCTATAGTCTTCAGGTCATTATGTTCAGATCATTAGGATGGGCTTGCAAATCATTTTGGGCTTGCCTAGTAATCATCTATAAACTATAAACTATAAACTATAAACTATAAACAATAAACAATAAACTATAAACTATAAACTATAAACAATAAACTATAAACTATAAACAATAAACAAAAAAAAACTACTCCGCCCTGAGGTCTGTGGGATACTTGCCGAACTGTTTCTTGAAGCAGGAAGAGAAATATCCCGGGGTGCCGAAGCCCACCTCGTATGCGATCTCTGCGACGGTCTTGGTGGTGGAGGTCAGCAGGGCGTAGGCCTGTTGCAGGCGCATCTGCCGCAGCAGTTCCACAGGGGTCTGTCCGGTGATGGCCTTCACCTTTCTGTATAGTTGTACGCGACTCAGGCCTATCTCTTCGCCCAGTTCGTCCATCTTCAGATTGGGGTTCGACATGTTCTTGCGGATGGCATCGTTGAGTTGCTCGGCGAAGAGCATGTCCTGGCTCTTGGGTGCCGGTGTGTCGTCTGCCGGCCTGACGAAGATCTCATGCAGCCGGCGGTTGCTGGCATCGGTGTAGAAGAGTGTCTGCTCCTCGTTCATGCTCTGGCGGTGGCGCAGGTTCTTCCTGGACTGCCGCCAGGCCAGCAGGATCATGATGATGGCAACTACCAGCACGACGATACATACGATGCTGCCGATGAGCACCTTCCGCTGGGTGTCGTAGAGCACCAGCGAGTCCTCCAGTTTGTCCTGAATGGTCATCAGGTCTTTCTGCTGCCTCATCAGTTCCCTGGTCGTGGTGGCGATGGGCCATGCGTTCTCACGCACCACGAGGATGCCTTCCAGATGGTTCATCTTCTTGTATGGCCTGCCTTCCAGGATGTCGAGCGCCAGTCTGACGATCTCCGAGCCTCCCGTCGGATAGATGTAACTGGCCAACTGGTGGCCGAACTGCACGTAGTCGAGTCCTTCGTCAGGCATGCCGTCGATGCCCATGATCTTGACCTTGTCCTGTGTGCCTGTCTCCACCACCGCCTTGTAGGCTCCTGTGGCCATGCCGTCGTTGTGGCAGAACACGATGTCGGGCAGCGGCCCCTTGTCTATCTGGTCTTTCACGATGCGGTAGGTGCCCTCCGAACTCCAGTCGCTCTCACGCCAGATGTAGTCCAGTTCGCTGTGCCCCTCCATGGCCTCTGCAAAGCCTTTGTGGCGCTCCTTGGCGGGCGAACTGCTCATCAGGGCCGTCACCTCGAGTATCAGCGGCCTGTAACCGTGGGTGGCCAGGCCCCTGGCCACGTCGGCGGCGTTCACGCCCACTGCATGGCCTGCCTCCCGGTTGCTGCCTCCGATGAAGGCGGTGTAGTTGTCGCCAGCCACATGGCGGTCGAAGCATATCACGGGAATCCCTTTCTGCCTGACGCGCTCAATGGCGGCCGAGACAGGGGCTTCTTCGTTGGGGGCCACCACCAGCAGGTCGATGCCCGAGGCTGCCAGACTGTCGATCTGCCTGATCTGCAGGTCCGTGTCGTCGTGGGCGCTGGCTATGATCACCTTGACATCCTTGTCGTACAGGTGCTGGGCGGCCAGCATCTCGTTGTTCACCTTCTCGCGCTATCGGCCTTCGGCGCATTGCGACACGCCTATCCTGTACACCTCCTTCTCTGAGCAGGATGCCAGTAGGGTCAGTAGCAGCGACAGCACGGCCGTCGCCATGAAGGCACCACAGATCCCCCTGCGCTTCCTGCCTGTTGCTTGGGCAACAAGGGCTTGCAGGCACGCCGAGGCATCCGTCAGGGGCTTCAGAATCGGAGAAGTCTTGTCATACTTCACAGTAACTGTTTTCCTTTTCAAGAACATATCATTCAGCAATCTTGCGCCTTGCTGAAGTCCACGGGTCAGTTCTTTTACAGATTTAAAAGTTGCCATAAAGTCGCTATTTTAACAATTCCCTATTGCTGTTTCCCTCCAACACTTGCATCTGCTGAATGGCAATCTGATTCAACTTAACAAGTCTCTCACCTTGTGACACGCCCTCATTTATAAGTACAGCGTTGATGTTTTCCATATTCGAGAGACAAATGAGTTCATTAATTGTGGCATAGTCACGGATATTGCCTTTGAGGTCTGGATTTGCTTCGCGCCATTGTTTCGCAGTCATTCCAAACATAGCCACATTAAGCACGTCGGCCTCCTCGGCATAGATGATACTGGCCTGCTCAGCGGTTATTTCTTCAGGTATAAGATGGCTTTTGATAGCATCGGTATGAATATGGTAGTTAATCTTGGAAAGTTCTCTCTTTGCCGTCCAGCCCAACATTTTCTGTTCCTCAGTTTTCAGCCGTTGGTATTCCTTGACCAGTAACAGTTGAAATTTAGGGCTTATCCACATGCCAAAGTGGTAGGCTATATCGTGGTGGGCATAAGTGCCACCATATCGTCCCGCTTTAGAAAAGATACCAATGGCTCCGGTCTTTTCTATCCAGGTCTTGACTGACAGAACAAAGTTATTACTGCCCGCCATATTTCTAAATGTACCGAATTCGGTACAATTAAAAGTTGGATTGTAGAGCATTTCCCATTCTCCAAGGTACTCAATCGTGCTTTTCAGACTGAGCCATCGGAAAATGATGTGTTCCTGCAACTGACTACGAGCCATATCTGTCAGTGAAATGTAGTCGTCGTCATTATGAGAAACAATTGTAATCTCCGTATTTTGAACTTTAATCTTTGCCATAGGATCGTCTTTGCTATAAATTATGTGTGCAAAGTTAGCACAAAATCATGAGACTAAAGAAGAATGTGTGAAAAATCCTTCAAAAGTTTGATATTTCCGTTTCTTCTGTTTCCCCTTCCCCCCTAACAATGGGCTATTGAAACAGGCAGGTGGCTCAACTTTGAGCAGTTTTAATGCGCGTTTTTGATACCCTTGCTGCCCCTTTTAAGGCTAAGCAACTGATTTTTAAATATATAGCAGGGGCAGTATGTGCCTATTTTGCTGCCCCTCTGCTGCCCCGTGCTGCCCCTCTAAATTTTGAGTTCTGTCGTTTGCCTATAGGCGAACAATCGTTTGAGTATAGGCGAACGATTGTTTGAGTATAGGCGAACGATAGTAAGGATAGGGTAAAACCCCTTTGAAGATGCCTGTTAACCCCTATAAACAGGCATTTCCGTCCCTGTTAGGAGGCATCGGCAACAGCGTTAGAAGGCATCAGCAACAACATTAGGAGGCATCGCCAATGGTGCAGACTTGCAAGATTCATGATGATGCGCATGTTTTGTCTGTTAATAATTCAGGAAATATTTGGTTATTTGCGCGCTTATGTGTACCTTTGCAGGCTGATAGAAAACAACTCAAAACGACTATGAAGATTACGAAAATCAAGACCAAGGCGGGGGACTTCGGGATCCCTGTCACCACAGACCTCGATACCATCGTGGAGCGCATGCGCTCGCCAAAGACGAAGGAGGCCGCCGACCGTGTCGCAGCCATTGCGCTGCGGTCGAGGCTCGCCATCGCGAAGGGCGCCGCCCGGTACCTGCTCCTCGACAGCGACCGCCTGCCGTACCTCGTGTTCAGCGCCACCTTCGGGCGTGACGGCTTCGACAAGCCCAACGCGCTGACGGGGCTGCTGATGCTGAACGTGCCCTGTCCGCAGGGCGCGGGGCAGATCGGCGAACTGCGCAGGCGCGTCAGTCAGATACCCTACACGCTGCTGGCCTTCGCGGGTGTCAGCGGGGTAACGCTGAAGGTGGTGGTACGCTGTGACCTGAAAGATACTAAAAACATTGACAAAGACGACTATCTCGGATTCATGCAGGAGGCTCATGAGAACGCGGCCAGACTATACACCTCGCTGGCGATGTGCGACCTGCTCGTGGGCGAGCAGTCGCTCACGCGCGGCTGCCGGATGAGTTATGACCCGCAACTCTACTACAACCCCGAGGCGCTGCCGATGCCCGTGGTGCGCGAGGCCCGCGACCCGTTGGGCGTCTACGCGGGCACGAAGGCCGACGACGACGGGACGGTCGTGTGGTATCCCGATTCCGACGAGCGGAACCGGATCGACCTGGAGTTCCAGACCTGCCTGTCGAAGGCCCTCGACGACCAGCCTGAGGACATGAAGGCCTGTCTGCAGGCGCTGGCCGACTACTGTGCGAAGGCCTGCCTCGCGGAGGAGGGCTGCGTGGTGCGTGCCGGCTGGAACGCCCGTTTCAGGCCGCTCGGCACGGACCTGATCCGGAAGACGTTCCGTAATGCCTATAAAAAACCTTACAAAGGAGTGCCCGTTTCGCAGATGAACGAGAAGGAGCGCATCATGCGCTCGATAGAGGATTTCCTCAGCCGTCGCTACGAACTGCGCTACAATGTGGTGAAGCGGGTGACCGAGTTCCGCCCCAACGACCTGCGCTACCAGCAGTGGAAGCCGCTGACGGACAGGGACTTGCGCAGCCTTGTCGTCGAGGAGATGAAGGAGGGCGGCGAGAGTTGGATGAGCGACATCCGCACCTATGTGGAGAGCGCCCACGTGGCCGACTACAACCCCATCCACGAGTTCCTCGCCGCCTGCGGCCCCTGGGACGGCAAGGCCGACTATATCGAGGACTTCGCGCGGCGCCTGCCCACGGACTACGCCCGCTGGCCGCAGTACTTTCACCGCTGGCTCTTAGCGATGGTGGCCCAGGCCCTCGACCTGAACCGCGACTACGGCAACTCGATGGTGCCGCTGCTCATCGGCGAGCAGGGCTACCTGAAGACCCAGTTCTGCAACCATATCCTGCCGCCCTCGATGCGCGAGTACTACATGAAGGACATCAAGATGGACAATGCCGAGCAGGTGGAGCGCGTGCTGGGGCGCATGTGGCTGGTGAACATCGACGAGTACGACGCGAAGACGCCCCGCGAGCAGGCTAAGATCAAGCGGCTGCTGACGGAGAAGGAGGTGCAGGTGCGGAAGATGCGGTCGGACCAGTACACGATGACGCCGCGCCTCTGCTCGTTTATCGCCACCACCAACGATCCCATGCCCCTGCCCTCGGGCGACGGCACGCGCCGCTACCTCTGTGTCGAGGTGACGGGCAAGGTCGACATGGGCGGCACCATCCCCTACAAACAGATGTATGCCCAGGCCGTGAGCGAACTGCGCAGTCCGGACTGCCTTTACTGGTTCACCAGCGACGACGAGCGGGAGATCCAGCAGCACAACCGGCGCTATCAGCAGGAGTCGGCGCCGGAGATGATACTCGGACAGTACTTCGAGCCGGTCTCCCAGCACACGCGTGAGCATTTCTGGACGACCACTGCCATCCAGAAGGAATTGTCAGATCATTTGAAGTCACAGGATCTGCCAACGTTGCGGGATATCAGCGAGTCTGCCAAGAAACTGCGCTGGCGGAAGTTCAAGAATAATGGTGTGCTGGGCTACTACCTAAGCCTGCGCTCATGACTCTCTTGTGCAAAGGGGCAGAAGGGGCAGCAGAGGGGTAGCAAAAATAGGCGATGCTGCCCCTGCTAATTGGTTGTGTTTCAGGAAGAAATCTCTAAAAGGGGTAGAAGGGGTAGTAAAATAGCGTGGTTAAATCTCTGTATAGATATCCGTCTTGCCTATTTTCGACTTCATCAGTTTCGGGTTCTCTCCCTTCGTCCAGGCCTCCAACTGCTTGCGGGCCGAGTATAGCGTCAGGTTGGCGTGGTAGGCAAACGACCTGGCGGTGACGTAGTCCTGTTTCAGACACTCCCTCAAGGCTTGTTCCAGGCGCTCCGTGTCCTGCATCAACTGCTGCACGTTGGGGTTGTCGACACGCAGGAATCCGTCGTAGAGCCACCCCTCGATGGCTTTGTTCCATATCTTCCCCGGATTGTAGTCCACGCCCACCAGCATCACATCGCTGTTCTCCACCTCGTCGGCATCGGTGATCTCCCGCCGCAGTCCCAACTTGGGTACGAACGAGCCGATGGGCGTCTCCACCCGGTAGCCCCTCGCCATCAGTTCGGCGGCACCCTTCAGGAACTGGCCGAGCACAAACTCCAGTTCGCCGTCCCTGGTCTGATAGTTCTCACTGCAGTACTTGTCGAGGGCCTTGATGTCGAGTTTGTACCCTCTGGCGGGTCTGGCGTAGACGATGTTCCGGCCGTCCTTCCCCTTCATCGGCGTGGGGTGGACCTCATACGGGAATCCGCTTTTCTTTCTTGGCATAACAGATGCGATTTTATAGATTTTTCTGCAAAGTTACGGAAAATATGCCGTCAAAAACCCCTTTTTAAGAAATTTTTCGATAAATCTCTTGTATATATAAGGAAAATATGTTACTTTTGCATTTGTATTATATAATATGTTCGCGATAATTTAAAGATATGAAGAATACAAAGACACTGTTGCTCATGCTGCTGATGGTGGTGATGAGCATGGGCGTGAAGGCCCAGGAGACTCAGGAAGTGGTGGTCACGGGAACGGGCGACTACACAGGTGGCACGATCGTCGTCAACGAAGAGAAGTCGAGTGGACAGACGGTGGTCATTACGGTGACGCCTGCCAATGACTATTATATCGCTAAAAAAGACATCGAGGTGATCCCGGCCAGAGACCCCTCGCTGGCAACCCGTACGGATGGTGAAAGCACGGCACCGGCCATCGGCCAGAAGCCGCTGACGCTGACCTTAGTGGTCGCTGACGGCGAGGAACAGAAAGACGATGTCGACGACCTCACCGCCCAGCGCGAGTATAGTTTCACCGTGCCTGAAGGCCTCGGCGCCTGGATCACGAAGGCCGACTTCCACGAGGTAGACAAGCCCGTCACCTCTGGAAAGATTGACGGATCGGACGTGAGTTGGGAAGTGACAGGCGAGGCCGAGAACACGTCGCTGACACTCGACGGTGAGGGCGTCGCCACCCTCGGAGAGACCGCTCCCTGGGAGGCATTCAAGGATCAGATCGTCTCGCTGACAGTCGGCGAGGGTGTGCAGGATCTGGGCGACGGTCTGCTCGCCGGCCTCGGCAGCCTCAAGACCATCACCCTGAAGGGCTCGAAGATTGTGGGCCTCGGCCGGAACACCCTCTCGAAGGAGGTGACCGTCGACGTAGCAGGACAACTCTATAATGAATACAAGGCCTCCGACGACTGGGGCCAGGCCACCATCGCCAGCACTGGCGGCACCCAGATGACGGGCGTCGCCTTCGGCACGAACAACGACTACGACACCTTCGTCAGCAGCGAGGCCCTGCAGGTGCCCTCCATGCTGACGGCCTACACCGTCACTGGCGTCGACGGCAGCAGGGTGGTGCTCGACGAGGTGAAGGTCATCCCGGCCGGTGTGCCCGTGCTGCTCTTCAGCAAGGGCCTCGACGACAGTGACTTCATCACCGCCAAGGCCACAGACCAGGACGGCGACATCACCGTGAAGAAACAGGCCAACGGCACCACATACTCGCTCCAGGTGGCCCCCGAGGGCGGACAGCCCGTCGCACTGGGAGAGGTCTACCTGCTCTACAACGACGTGTTCTACCTCTCTCAGGCCGGCAGAATCCCCGCTGGCGGCATCTACCTGCAGCCGGCCAAGGAGCAACTCGCCAAGACCCGTTCGGTGCTCGTCATCGACGGCACCGGCACCACGGCCATCGATGCCCCCGTCACATTCGCCTCTCAGCGCCCTGATGCCTGGTACACCCTCGACGGCCGCCGCCTCAGCGGCAAGCCCTCGCAGAAAGGTATCTACATCAATGGTGGCGTCAAGGTCGTGATTAAGTGAGAGAAGCGGCAAAGTTCACTTTGACGCTTCCGAACGTGAACGAGCAAGGAAGGATTCCATGGTCGTGATGAAGTGACCTCGCAAAGTGACTGACACTTTGTGATTCCTCTCTCAAGACAAATGAAACAACGATATATGACAAAGATAAAAGAAAAGACTGACATCTTCGCACTTGCAGTTGTCCAATGGGAAAATTGCACAGAGCATGGCTATTGCAATCTGGTCGATGCTGTCAGGAACCTACACCTTCAGTCCCATCAGGCTGCTGTTAAGGCCATTAACCGCTATGCCACGATGCGTAATTGGCTGATAGGCTTTTTCATAGTTGAATACCAGCAAAAGGGAAAAGACCGTGCTGTCTATGGTGAGAGGCTATTGAAACGCCTTGAAGAATCGTTAAATACCAGAGGGCTGAATGTCACACTTTTCCAAAACTGTAGGCTGTTTTATACATGCTACCCTCAGGTGGCAGATTTGTTCCAGCTAAAGATTCAACCAACGGTGTTGGCTAAATTAGGAAGTGCCGAAGGACAAAAAAGGATACAACCAACAGCGTCGGTTGAATTGGCTACAGATGGTAATGCTCTGGTCAGTAAACTGTCGTTTGCACATATAACTGAGTTAACGCATATTAAAGATAAAACTGTTCGGTTATTCTACGAAACCGAATGTATCAGATGTGGATGGAGTGTTAGAGAACTACGACGTTTTATCGTGACGAATCTCCATGTTCGTGTTGGCTTGAGCAAGAATCCTGAAAGCGTGATGGCTTCTGTTCCCGTAAGCGATAGTGATAATTTGTTAGATATTCGTCAGCCTTATACATTTGAATTCCTCGGTTTGGAAGCGACAGAGGTCCTCAAGGAAAGTGATATTGAGGAGGCCCTGCTTAGTCATCTTCAAGAATTCCTGTTGGAAATGGGTAAGGGTTTTTATTTTGAAGCAAGACAAAAACGTCTTATTATAGATGATGAATATTATTATGCTGATTTGGTGTTCTATCATCGAATTTTGCATTGTAGTGTTATTGTCGAACTGAAAAATGACGAATTCCGTCACGAGCACCTTGGACAACTTAATGCTTATGTATCGTATTACAAGGAGAACGAGATGCACGATGGTGACAACCTGCCTATAGGGATATTGTTATGTACAAAGGCTGGTAATAAAATGGTAGAATATGCCCTTGCTGGCATGGATAACAATTTGTTTGTCTCAACCTACCTGTTGCAGCTGCCCGATAAGTCTGTTCTGGAGCAATTTATAAAGCGGACGAGGACAGTCTCCCTGTGATTTATGATGAATAGTGAATTAAGGAAATGAAGCAAGAATATATGACACACGATATGAAGAAGACACTGATGAGAATGCTCACCCTGATGCTGCTGATGATGGTCAGCATGGGGGCACGGGCAGAGATCAAAATAGATCTCGGAGGAAAAGATAACAAAGGCGTATATGAAGGTGGTACTGTCACAGCCAAACAGAGCGAAGCGAAGGACGGCAAAGTTACCGTCACCTTAATCTTCACTCCTGACAAAAACTATTCGATTACCAGGAAGGACGTTCTTCTTGCATACACAGCACCTACGAACACGTCTGGCAATACCCGTGCCGATAATCCTACGCTCGGCGAAACCTTCAATCCCTCCGGCTCTGATGATGTTTTCGCATATCCTAACCCTGCCACCTACACCGTCACCGTCGATGCTAACCTCGGCCTCAGTGTTCAGAAGGTAGAGTTTAAAAATTCGAGAGACAGCGGGGCAAAAGCTGGTGGAGATGATGATCCTAAGCCTAAAGGTTACGACTATTCAGGTACGTATTATATTGCGAATCATGCCAGAGGCGCTTATTCTGAAACAAATAGATACGATAATTTCTATTTGTGTCCGTCGGAAAATATGTACGCCATTGGTCAACCGTTCCTTACTACAAACATGGAGAGATCTACTGACAACCCTACCCCCCAAAATGCCAAATGGACAATTGAATTTGTCAAAACAGAGGATAACGTTGATTATTATTATCTGATACATTCATCTAATAAATACTTAACATGGCATGATGCAATGAATATTGGTGATAATGGTAATAAAACGGATCGTGTAAGGTTACATCTTCAGTCAACTTTGGATGAAAGTAAAGCGCTATTCTATTTCACAGAAGGAAACAAAGGAGAAAATGACTATAACATCTGTTTAAAAGGGGTGAAATGTTCAAAAAATACGGTTGGTTCACTAAATCCTGCGAAAGATAATGTTGATGGCTATGTAGGAGTAAATAAGAACTGGAGTAATGTGGGTTCTTTTACTGATCCTATCGATGGCACTACAAAAGTGTGGTGTGGTGGATTGATAGGAATCTATGAACAAAATGACCCAACAGGCGTATGGTATCTTGAAGATGTTAAATGTAAAACGCCAGTAATCTCCTATTCCTCAGAAACAGGAAAAGTGACTATAACTTCGGCAACAGATGGGGCTTCTATCTATTATACAATTGATGGATCTACTCCGACTTCTTCATCTGCTTCTTATGATACACCTTTCGATTTAACTTCTTCGATAACCACAATCAAAGCCATCGCTGTTAAGGACTGGATGGATGATTCAGATGTAGCTACAGTAACACATGTGCCAAATCCCACCATTACCCTTACAATTCCTGATGGTGGTTATACTTATGACAAAACAGAAAAGAAGCCTGAAGTCAGTTTGAAGAACGGGGAGACACCAATCTCATCCAGTGAGTACGAGGTTAGCTATACTGATAACATCAATGCAGGCACGGCTACGGTTACGATATCTGATGCAGAAGGTGGTGATTATATCGTTTCTGGCTCCACAACATTCTCAATTGCCCCCAAAACGCTTAATGTTACGGCAGATGCCAAGTCAAAAGGCTATGGCGACTCTGATCCCGAATTTACTTATACAGCTACGGAGTTAGTTGAAGGAGATGTATTGGAAGGAACTTTGAGTAGGGCAGAAGGTGAGAACGTAGGCAACTATGCTATCAGCCAAGGTACTTTGGCAAATAGCAATTACTCTATAACCTTTACTAGTGCTGATCTGACAATTACCTCCAAGAGCCTGGGCAGTGGCGGTGATCCTGCAGAAAATATCACAATTGATGTGGATAATGATGGTAATAATTTTATCGTTACGGTAAAACAAGGTGAGAATACTCTGACACAAGGAACTGACTATACATGGACAGGAAGTGGTGATGAATTTGAGTACACAGTATCTGTAACAGGTACGGGTAATTATTCAGGAACTGCCCAAGCCACATATATCGCTGCTACTCCAGGTTATTATGCGTTACACCAGAATGGGAAAGGCTACTTAAAGGTCAGTGGAGCAGGTGTCAATCTTGGTAATGACGGGACATTTCAGTCAGGAAACTTATTCGATAAGGGTAACTGTATCTGGTATATGACCCCTCAAGGCTATCTACAGAATGAGTATTTCTATCTGAACGTAGCTAATAACAAGACGCTTTACCTCTCTGTGAATCCTGTAACGAGATGGCGGTCTGAGGATGTTACGGGTGAAAATACCTATGGCAAGAAACATCTTAAAATAAATAACGGAACACAAGACCTCTATCTCTGTAATGAAGGTAACTCAATTACGCTGAAAACAAATCCGACGGCTTTTTATAGTGCTTGTCCGGTTACAGTGGAGGAAGTTAGTTGGAATGAAACCCCCGCTGCAGACAACCTCACGGTACAGTCTCCACAGTTGGTGACCTATCTGCGTGCTTACTTTAAACAAAAAATAAAATACAATTTCCATAATGATGCAGGTGCCGAGGTCAAATTAACCGACGGTAAACATGAGCGTCGTGTCTATGCAACGATTGCTTATAAAGAAGGTGGAAATAAGGGAACGGATTGGGATATTGATGAATCGGGCATACTTTATAACAAAAAGGCAAGTGGTGATATAGAGTTTACTGCCACTTATAACATTTTGCCTGCCGACCCTGTAGTCCTAGCAGCTCACTCAACGCCAGCCACCAAAGACATTAAATATAAGGTAACACAAAAACCACTGGCACCTACCGCAGGTACGGATTATCTGTTGTACAGCATATCGGGAGGTGATAGTTATCGTTATCCATACGATGATGGTGTTACTGATGGGGATCCTGTGAAGCCTGATGGTAAGGGAGGAACTGATGATACTTCTGTATTGAGAGACCCTGATACCAACAAAAACTTACAGATTAGTTGGAAGATCACAGTAGATGCTGAAGGCTTCTATACGTTCCAAAACTCAAGTACGAACAAATATCTGTATTACGATGATACGCCTCATGCCTCAAGTGATTATGGTACGCTTAGTGTAAGTGCCAACCCGTCTGGGAATAGTGCAAAGTTCCGACTCTATAAGCCTGCCAATGATGCTAACTACGGGACATGCTACTATATCATACCATACAGCAAGATTTTCGCCGTGTATAAGAGCGACGGTATAGCCGATGGTCTTTACGCAGCCCTTAATATCAAAGATTATTCAGGAAAGAGCACTAAAGTTATTAGTCTATTCAAACCAAATGGTAATTCCACATGGTGCATATATAAGTATGTGGCAGAATATCGTATCAGAAGTGACTTTTCAATTAGCGGCCCTAATACTGCAAGCGAAACAGGAAACTATGAGTTTACGTCTGATGGTTGGTATGGAAAGTACATCGCGGAGTCGCCTAAGACCGGCAGTGGTCAAAATGGTTTAGTGATAAATGGTACTTTTAAGGATGCCAATAACATAGACTACCGATGGACAGTAACTGGTTTGGGAAACAATATTACTATTGCCGACGGAACCAATACTGAAGGCACATGGACCAAAACTACTCATGGAAATAATACTAATAGAAAACTTGTCGTCAACGTACAGTCTTTGCCCACCTCATCAACTTCAGGTGTTATACAATTACAATTATTCAGTGCAACAGAGGATAACGCGAAATGGTCAGGATACAAGACGATAGCATTCACTATCTTGGGGAATGGAACTGTTGATTGGACAGACATCACTTCTTTGGCATCAATAACCAACATGAGCGGTGCCTATCGTCTGACTGCTGATGCCACAGACACTCCAGGTGTAACAACTTTCAGCGGCATCCTTGATGGTGGTGGTCATACTATTTCGGGACTCACTGCTCCTCTTTTTGAGACGCTGACCAATGGAACGGTTCGTAATGTGAATTTAAGCGGTGTCAGTATTACTAGTAACTCTGGTCCGACAGGTGCCATTGCTGGTACTGCTGATGGCGGTAGCCGCATTTATAATGTTGGTATCCTTGATGGTGAGGTTGGAAGTAGCGGTAATGTTTGTGGTGGTCTTGTTGGTCTGCTCGATGGCTCTGCCCGTGTCATCAACTGCTTCAGCTATGCTACTATTACAGGAGGAACAAAAGTTGGCGGTATCGTGGGTGAAAATAAATATGCTTCTAAATCCAATGATATGCGTACCATGGTAATGAACTGTATGTTCTATGGTGATATCACTGATGGTGATTCCAAAGCTCCGATTTACAATGGTCAGATAATTACCAATAGAAGCGATCAGAACGGTGTGGGTAATTTTAATTATTTCTGGGCAGGAGCCTCTTATGTCCAAAACCAGAAAATTGATATCTACAACTGTGCGCTCTCTGCTGAAACACGCTTCCTGCAGCGATTTGAGTTCTTCCGACCTTTGCTCAATAGTAATCGTGCCTTGGCAGCATGGTGGGCAACGGGTAGTCGTGATAATAAAGATGAGATGTTAAAATGGGTATTGGAACCCTCGCAAATCGGTAGTTCTACACCTTATCCTATTTTGAAGCCAGCATACGATGGTGAAAACAATATTATCAAATATCCCTCGGTAGTGAATATCGATGCAGACCATGCAGAAGCATTCTCTGCCGATGCTGAAACAGCGAAGACACAATATAATCAGGGCCGTAAGTTTGGTACGTTGACTATAAATATTGAGAATGCATCGAGTGGCGGGCCTACAGGAGCAAGTATTACGACTACACATGTTACTCCTAACATCACTGATAAAGATCCTGCCCACTTTAATTTTAATTATTACAAGGTGCAATTACCTTACTATAACGACGTGGGTACAGGCAACTATACCAACAACAAGGTAGTTACAGGCTGGGAGGTAACAGTCACTGGTGGCACAAATAACTTTTCCACCAATTCTTCTGATGCAACTGCAAGTGTAGATGAGGCTGGTGATATTACGCTTACTACGCCATATAACTTTGCAGATCGCAAAAGTACTGAAAAGGACAACTATGCTACCAGTGGTCGCATCTTTAATCAAGGTGCTTACTTTGATGTACCTGAGGGAGTGACATCGATTACTATTAAACCTCATTGGGCCAATTGCGTTTATGTGTCAGACCAATATCCTGATGTGGTATTCAATCAGGCTATGTCGGCTGCAGCTAATGTTACTACTGTTGGTGGTGGTGCTCGCTTTACCAATGGGCAACCTTCCTCTATCAATGGTGAAAACCAATTAGTATATACGTCCATGGAAAAAGCGATAACAGCATTGAATTCATCTGGTTCCGTTTATGATAATGCTATTGTGCTGGTGGGGAATGTCCATTATCTGGTTAATACTACAAATAAAGCTACAGATCATAGTAGTCCATACACTATAATGTCCATTGATTTGGATAAAGACAATGAGCCAGATTATTCCTATATATTCCGTCTTGATGGCCGTGTAAGAGTACATCCTGTAAGGGTCGATTTCCTGAATGTCATAGGTCTTGGTATGGCTCAGAAATCCGATGGCGGAACAGGTACATATAATATTGGTATTATGCAGCCAAACAATTGGTTTGAGGTTACCAATACAGGTCTTTTCCGTGTCACACAGTTAGAATACGACTTAAAGCCAAGAGAAATAAGCCCAATCATTTTACAAGGCGGTGTAATAGAGCAGTGGGTTACAGTCGGAGGTTCTGAAGAGTCAATAAAAGAAGGCAAATCGGTAAGCTATTATCACGTGGGAGGCAATGTGTGGTTCAAAGAATTTCATATTGGAGTCCATCAAGATAAAACCCAAACTGAATTCGTTAGTCCCCATCCGCCAATCTCTGTAACAGGAGGTGATTATGATATTTTCTATCTGACTGGCTACTATAATAGTCCTAACAATAGTTATAATGATAATGCCGAATGCTACATCAACGGTGGCCGTTTTAATAAGGTGGCAGGAACAGGTATGCAAGGCATTGGTAATCCTAGTGATCATACAAATGGTAACATTACGTGGCAGATAGACAATGCCGACATCAACGAGTTCTATGGTGGTGGAATCAATGCTGCCCATATTGCTGAAGGCAACATTATGACAGTTATCTCAAACAGTCGTGTAGATCAGTTCTGTGGTGGTCCTAAGTTTGGTGATATGAATAGTGGTAAAAAAGTAGTCACGAATGCCAACAACTGTACATTCCGCACCTTCTTTGGTGCTGGATATGGTGGTAATTCCTATAACCGCAGATACCCTCCTAATAAAAACAATGTACAAAACATAGATTGGGATACATGGGTTCAAGGAAATGATGGGTTAAAATATAGGAATAGTTCAGATAATACAGGTGTTGAGACGCGTATAGACTATCAGTTCATTCCTATGTCGGGTAACACTAGCAATGTGGCTCGTTTGTTTGTTGATTATGTGAGTTTCTCATTGGCAACCACTCGTGACGTTACCTCAAAACTTACTGGTTGCACCATTACTACAAAGCCACTTGGAACCCTCGATCTTTTCGAAGGGTCTATTGGTAACTTCTATGGTGGTGGCAGCCTTGGCAAGGTTGAAGGCCCAGTTAAGTCAACACTTACAGACTGTACAGTGGAAGGTAATGTGTATGGTGCTGGCTATTCGGCCACATTGCCTCAAGTTGGCGTAATGAACCAATCGTTTCAGAAACAACCATCTTATGATCAAAATCTTGGCGCGTATTTGGAGGCAAAACTCCCTTCAACGACTCCATATACTTGGGAGCATGCAGATGCAGTCGGCATTAACACAAGTACAGGGAAACTCTTTACTACCGAGAATCTTGAAAAGTCTAACCTTGGTTCGGTGAATGGCAACGTCAACCTCACTATCGGAGGTGACAGCAAGATAGGCACCGATGGCGACCAAACAGGAAATACCGGAAATGTCTTTGGTGGCGGCGATGAAAGTTATGTCGTTGGTTCTGCCAACAAGGTCACTGTTACACTGAAAGGTAATGCCAATGTGCTCGGCAACGTGTTCGGTGGTGGCGACGAGGGGCTTGTGGAAGGTAGCACTGAAGTGAACATTCAGTAATGATGTATGATGGAAGAAGGAAGATGTAAGATGGATGATGTAAGATGGATGATGTAAGAAGGAAGATGTAAGATGTATGATGTATGATGTAAGATGTAATATGTAAGAAGGATTCCGGACACTGCTCGCCTGAGCACTGACAAGGAGCGGCAGAAGATGGAAAAAAGAACAAGAAGAGATAAATGGCAAACGAGATAGCTCATAAGACAGCACAGCAGGGTGAGATCATCCTCTACCAGCCCGACGAGACGGTTCGCATAGAAGTTCGTATGGGAGGAGAGACTGTTTGGCTGACACAGCAGCAAATGGCAGAGCTCTTTGACAAAGACAGAACCGTGATAGGTCGCCATATACGCAACATTTACAAAGAGGAAGAACTTGAAAGAGACATCACATGTGCAAAATTTGCACATATGGGTCTTGATGGTGACCAGCAGTATGAATATACGGCTTACAACCTGGATGTCATCATCTCGGTTGGTTACCGCGTAAAGTCCAAACGGGGAACAAAGTTCCGCCAATGGGCAAACAAAATACTTAAGGAATACCTTCTGAGGGGATATGCGGTAAATAACCGCATCAATGCACTTGAGAGGCAAGTGGCAGAACAAGGTTCACAACTGCAAGTAGTTAAAGAGAAAATAGATTTCTTTGTCCGTACATCATTGCCACCAGTTGAAGGAATTTTCTACGACGGCCAGATATTTGATGCGTATCGCTTCGTGAGCGACCTGATCCGTAAGGCGCGGCGGCGTATCGTCCTGATAGACAACTATGTGGACGACACGGTGCTGACCATGCTCGACAAACGTACTGACGGTGTATGTGCTACGATATATACACAGCACATCAGCCAGCAGTTCCAACAGGACATAGACCGCCACAATGCGCAATATGCGCCCATCGTCGTGGAGCACTTCAACCGTGCCCACGACCGATTTCTGCTGATCGATGATGAGGTGTATCACATCGGGGCCTCGCTGAAGGATCTGGGCCGGAAGTGGTTCGCCTTCACCCTGATGCACGACCTAACGGCGGCGGAACTGATCTGCCGAATCGGCGGCAACGCCACGGTGAACATTGAATGATGTAAGAAGTAAGATGGATGATGTAAGACGGAAGATGTAAGAAGTAAGATGTAAGAGTATGGCAAATGAGATAGCATCACAGCAGAATATCCAGAAGGGTGAGATCATCCTCTACCAGCCCGACGAGACGGTACGCCTCGAGGTCAGGCTGGAGGATGATACCGTGTGGCTGACGACTAACCAGATGGCAGCATTATTTGACAGGGAAGAATCAAATATACGTCGCCATGTTATAAATGTGTTTAGAGAAGGTGAACTTGAAAGGGCTAATAACGTGCATTTTTTACACGTTAATGGTGTTAAGAAACCTGTTCCATTTTACTCACTTGATGTCATCATCTCTGTCGGCTATCGCGTAAAGTCCCAGCGAGGCACAAAATTTCGCCAGTGGGCTAACAAGGTCATCAAAGACTATTTGCTTCATGGCTATGCATTTAACCAGCGGTTGCTACAGGTGGAGCAGCGTCTTGATGCTCGTCTGGATGCCCATACTCAGACGGAACAACAACGCTTCATGCAAATTGAATCTACTCTCGCAGACCATCAGGAGAAGATTGACTTCTTTGTGCGGACGAACCAACCGCCGGTGGAGGGAATATTCTACGACGGACAGATCTTCGATGCCTACCGCTTTGTGAGCGAACTGATTCGCAAGGCAAAGAGTAGCATTGTGTTGATAGACAATTATGTGGACGATACTGTGCTGGCCATGCTCGACAAACGGGCAGCGGGCGTGACGGCGACGATATACACGCAGCATGTCAGTCAGCAACTGCAGTTGGACATCGACCGCCATAATGCGCAATATGACCCTATCGTCGTGGAGCACTTCAACCGTGCCCATGACCGGTTCTTGTTGATAGACGAGGAGGTGTACCACATCGGGGCCTCGCTGAAGGACTTGGGCAGGAAGTGGTTTGCCTTCACCCTGATGCACGACATCACGGCGGCGGAGTTGATTAGCCGAATCGGCGGCAGTGCCACGGTGAACATTCAGAAATGATGTAAGAAGTAAGACGTAAGATGTGGTGAGACGGGAAAAAGGAAATATCAAATTGAACAAAACGATTAAGTTATGATATATAATAATAGGTATAAAAGAATACTCACGTGGATGCTGGCGACAGTGCTGGCTTGTGGTAGCGCTACGGCCCAGGTGCGTGTGAAAGGCTCCGTCTTCGGCGGCGGTAACAATGCCGACGTGCAGACTAACACCGTGGTGAACATCAGCGCGGGACAGGTGGAGGGCAACGTCTACGGCGGCGGCAATGTGGGCGACGTGGGTACCATCAACAAGACCAACATCAGGGCCTATAAATGGACCGACGAAGCCAATCCGGGCGACACCTATACCTATAATAACACCGGCAGTTGCACCGTCAGCATCACTGGCGGCACGATAGGCCCCGACGGCGAGACCACACCGGATGACAAGGGTAATGTGTTCGGCGCCGGCAAGGGCGTGGCAGAGTCGTTCTGGTGTGAGAAGGCCATGGTCTACAAGACCACGGTTACCATCAGTGGCGGTACGGTGAAGAACACCGTCTTTGGCGGCGGTGAGGTGGGCCGTGTGGAGAACAACACAGTGGTGACGATAGGCGTGGAAGGCGCAACAGACGGTGCCGCAGCCCCCACCATTGCCGGCGACGTGTTCGGTGCCGGCATGGGACTCGCCACCCATGGCTACTCAGCCTTGGTGCGCGGCAACACCAATGTCACCATCCAGGGCACGGCCCGGGTGGGCAGGAGCGTATATGGCGGCGGCGAGATAGCCACCGTGGGCAAGTACAACCTGGTGCAAGAGACCGATGTAGACACGGACGAGCATCGGGCAGCCTTCCTGGCAGACCATCCGGGCGTGGACCCGCTGATAGAAGCCGGTATGCCATACTCCATCACGAGCGATAACCTGGGCATCTGTACCGTCAGCGTCAAAGACAATGCCGTCATCGGGCAGAGTGGTTCGGGCGATGTGTTCGGTGCAGGAAAAGGTGTGGAGCCTGCCTACACTGCCGACGACGCTGCCACTACTGATACAGATGAAAGGTCTAAACGCATGATGTCCTATAATTCTACGCTATATACTACAGCAAACCAAACGACATGGGCGTATTCAGACGACAGTCACGAATACGTCTGGGAATATTTCGACACGGAGGCCAAATACCTCACCTTTGTCCAGACGCTGGCCCTGGCCACACAGACCTACGTGACCGTCGGCGGCAGTGCGCAGGTCAACGGCTCCGTCTACGGCGGCAGCGAGAGCGGCTATGTGCAGCACCACACGCAGGTGACGGTTCAGGAGACCTGCAATGTAGGTAATAGTTCACTGCGAGGCAACGTCTTCGGCGGCGGACGCGGCATCTCGGGCAACACCACCGCTGGGCGTGCCAGCGGCAATACCACGGTGAACATTCTCGGCGGCACCACTTATGGCGATGTCTATGGCGGCGGCGAGAAAGGCCCTGTGGGCACGTCATCGACCACGACGACAGATAGCGAAACTTCGACTACCACCACGACCTACCCCACTGCCACGGTAAACCTCCTTGGCGGCACCATCACGGGCGATGCCTACGGCGGCGGGCTGGGCGACCCTTCGACGGCTGCCGATGCCGGCAATACGCAGGTGAACCTGAACGGTATGGCAATCAGTGAGTACACGGAGGCGTTTGCCGACTATCTGGTGGCTTTTGACACCTCCACCCCATCAAACGGCAATGACTACTACATGGTCAACCCAGAAAAGGTTGGTTGCAAGGTGAACCGCATCTTCGGCGCCAACAACACCAACGGCACGCCGAAGGGCAACGTCACGGTGCACGTCTATGCCACGCAAAGTAAGATAGCAGAGAACAACACTATTGCAAAAAAGAGCGAAATAGACACAAACACCTACGACCTGTCTGCCGTCTATGGCGGCGGCAACGAGGCGGCCTACGACCCTGCCACTCCATACGAAAACGGCACAGGTTCTAAGAGCCAGGTCATCATCGAGGGTTGCGCCTACACAAGCATTGAGACCGTCTATGGCGGCGGCAACGCCGCTGCCGTGCCTGAGACGAACGTGAAGATTGTTTCCGACTACGAGATTGGCACCGTCTTCGGCGGCGGTAACGGTAAGGACAACAAGAGCGACGGCTCGGCCAACCCCGGTGCCGACATCGGTACGAAGGACCAGGGCGCGAACAGATACGGAACTGGCAACGCCAACACGCTGATAACCGGCGGTTATGTGCACGAGGCCTACGGCGGCAGTAACGAGAAGGGTACTATCATGGGTTCGGTGAACCTCGACGCCAGTGCCGACGGCATCTGTGAAATGTTGGTGAAGAAGATGGTGGGCGCTGGCAAGAACGCCGACATCATGGGCAATGCCATCGTCACCTTAGGCTGTATGCCCGAAAAATGGGTGGACGAGTATTACGGCGGTGCCGACAACGCCAACGTCCACGGCAACGTGGAACTGACCATCACCAGCGGCAACTTCCGCAAGGTATTTGGTGCCAATAATGCCGGCGGCATCATCATGGGCCATGTCAAGGTGAACATCGAGGAGACGGGATGCCGGCCCATCAACATCGATGAATTGTATCTTGGTGGCAACCAGGCAGCCTATTCAAGATATGGCTATTATGTCGTTAAAGACGAAAACGATGCCCCCATTCTTAACGACGGCAAGTTGACGTTTATGCCCAGAGAGTCGGCCGACGACACTCACCTGGCAGTGAAGCGATTCTTCGCAGGAAGCACATACCAAGAATATTCTGGGTCTGAGAATGACGTGTTTACACCATACGCTCAGCCCGAACTGAACATCATCTCATGCACCCGTATCGGTAAGGTGTTTGGTGGCGGACTGGGTGAGACGGCCAAGATGTATGCCGACCCGACAGTGAACATCAATCAGATTTACGGTACACCGGGCGGCGCTGTGTCCACCGCGCTCGGAGCAATCGGAGGCGACTACACTGATGCTCATGATGTAGCCCAGACTGGTGGCGTCTTCGGCGGCGGCAATGCGGCCAATGTCTATGGCAACACTACGGTGAACATTGGCAATCTGACAGAGGTATCCCCTGTGACAACCCCGACAGGACTGACTAAGAACGCCAACAACAAATACGACGTCGTGGGCGCCAATATCGTGGGCAACGTCTATGGCGGTGGCAACCTGGCCAATGTGGGCGACTACCATTTGGGAACAGACAATGAAGGAAAAACAATAGACGTAATTGACAAGGTGGGCCATACCTTCGTGAACATCTGTGCTGTCAAGGGGGCTGAGATTCTCGACGAACAGTCACAGTCTGGCACTGGCAGATACAACTATTCGAGCGTCTCGTTTGCGGCCGACAAAGTCACCATTGGCGGCGACGTGTTCGGCGGCGGCAAGGGTGAGGCTGCAGATCCCGGCGCTGGCACTTTGACTGGTGCTTTCCGCTGCGGCAAGGCCATGGTGACCGGTGCCACGAATGTGGCCATCGGTAACGGTACGGTCAGCGGCACCGTCTATGGCGGCGGCGAGGTGGGCCGTGTAGAACAGAACACTTCGGTAACGATAGGCATGGGCGACGGAGCGGCCACAGGAGGCACAAGCACGCCTGTTATAATGCACGATGTGTATGGTGCCGGTAAGGGCGTGATGACCCATGGCTATGCCGCGCTGGTTCGCGGCCATGCCTACGTCACCGTCGAAGGTAATGCACAAATTAAGCACAGCGTCTATGGTGGCGGCGAGATCGCCTCGGTGGGCAGGTATAACATTGCCGATGCAGCATACCACGCACAGCATCCTGAGGTTGAGGTGGGAATGCCCTATTCGCTGAAAGACCAGGGCAGCGGCTACTGCTATGTCAACGTCGGCGGCTATGCTGAAATAGGAGAGGATGACATGTCGATGACCAAGGCTGGTGGCCCCGACGACTTCGGCTACATCTTTGGTGCCGGACGAGGCATACTGCCCTACGAGGGTTATAACAGCTCAGAGACACCCTGGCGTGTACATCCGTCCGATATCAAGGAGGAGTACACCTCAGAGAAAGAAAATGACTACCTCCTCTTTATAGAATCTCTGGCCTTGGCCACGCATACCTATGTCACCGTTGGCGGCCATGCCTTCGTGAAGGGCAGCGTCTATGGTGGCTCGGAGAACGGACACGTGCAGCACGACACCGACGTCAGGATTCAGGACCACTGTCAGATAGGCAACGGTTGGGATGCCACCAAGAACGAAGGTGCCGGCGGCGGTGTGAACGCCCGCTATGACGAGGATCTGTTCATCAATCCGGCAACGGCTACGCCAGATCAAATCAACACGAGTGCCGCAACGCTGAAGGAGTGCTCCAGTTGGGTTTTCGGTAAAGATACCAATAATGATGACAAGGCAGATACTTTCGAACCCTACGACAAGCACGGAGCCGGCGGCGGTGCCATTATGGCTTCCGACGGTCACACGTTCTATGGTAACGTCTTTGGTGGCGGATCCGGCCTCTATGCCTTCGACAGGGAGGGACGTATAAGTGGTAAGTCAGACCATGAGTGGCTGCGCTCGGCTGGCCGCGTCTATGGCAACACCAACGTTACTATCACCGGTGGCCACATCCTGACCTCCGTCTATGGCGGCTGCGAGTTGACCGACGTGGGTAATGGCCGCAGCATAGAAGAGGGCAAGGGCAAATGTACGGTGAAGATGTCGGGCGGTACGCTCGGCGTGCCGCGCACGCTGGCGCAGATTGCCGCCCACCCCGTCACCTGCTACCTCTTCGGAGCCGGTAAGGGCGACCAGCGCGCACACTTCAACCAATGGACCAACGTGGACAATGTCGAGGTGGAGGTCTCGGGCAATGCCATCATCTACGGCTCCGTGTTCGGCGGCGGTGAGGACGGCCACGTGCTGGGCGATACCAAGGTGACCATCAAGGAGAATGCCGTTATCGGCACCTGGGGCACATCCTACGTCGACGGAAACATCTTCGGCGCGGGCCGCGGCTTCGGCGGCGATGCCCTGACGGCCGGCGTGGTCTGCGGCAATGTGGACATCGACATACAGGGCGGCACCCTGCTTGGCTCCGTCTATGGCGGTGGCCGACTGGGCTCCGTGGGCACCTATCTCGTGCCATCAACTCACGCCAACTATGGCAAACTGATTCCCGACGGCAAGACCATCACTATTAACGAAGATGAAGGGACTGCCACCGAGACAGACCAAGAGGGAATAACACATGGCGAAATCTCCATCAGCATCAGTGGTGGCACCATTGGTAACAACATTGAATACGCCTATATAGCCCCAACGGTAACGGGTGATGCGCTGACCACTGCCAAGACCTATATGCCCAATACCGACCACGATGGCCAGAACCGTCTGACCCACACCAAGGGCGGCAACGTGTTTGCCGGTGCCATGGGCCGTCTTAACGGTCTGGCAGAGGGTACTTACCTTGAGCACTGGCCAGACCTTGGCAAGGCCAAGAAGACCACACTGAACATCAGTGGTGGTACCATCAAGAGCAATGTCTATGGCGGCGGCGAACTGGGAACTTTGGAACAGGGCTCCACCATTAGCATTACCGGCGGAACCATCGGCACAGAGATCGCTGAGAGCATGACCACGGGCGAAGGTGAAGGAGCCACAACGAGCGATGTCGTGCACTACACCTTCGGCAGTGTCTTTGGTGGCGGTGCCGGCAGCAACGAACATCGTAATGGCACATTGACCGATAACACGACTGTCAATACCGATGATCATGCCGGCTTAGTGAAAGGCAGCACCAAGATCACCATGTCGGCAGGCGCGGTGAAGGGCAGCGTCTATGGCGGCGGCGAACTGGCCATTGTGCAAGGCAGTCATACCACTGAGAGCAAGACCGTAGGTGCAGAGATTAACATCAGCGGTGGCACCATTGGATATAATCAGGACGGATTTGGCGGTGCCACGATGGGCAACGTCTATGGTGCAGGAAAGGGAAGCCTCGAGACGAAGCAGGCAGGACTCATCAAGAGCAATACGCTGATCAACATCAGCGGCGGCAACATATACCATAATATATATGGTGGTGGTGCCTACGGCTCAGTGGGAACATTCACCTATGAAACACCCAGCGGTAACACTCAGCCTGCCAGCACGCCGTCCGGCTGCACTGAAGGTACTGGCACGGCATGGATCAACATCACCGGCGGCACCATCGGTATCAACGGACATGAGAACGGCATGGTGTTCGGCTCGTCGCGAGGCGACGTGGCAGCACCGGATGCCTCTGACGAAGACCCCAACAACAAGTTGGCATGGGTTGACAATACCTATGTCACCATAGGTACCTCGGCTGGCTCAAATTCGGCTCCTTGGATTATGGGTTCTGTCTATGGGAGTGGCGAGAATGGGCATGTGCTCACCAATACTGATGTGACTATCCATGACGGAAAGATTGGAATAGAGGAGGACGATGGAGCAAGGTATGACATCACCAGTGGCAACACTACCTACAAAGGTGCTGCATATCCCAGTCGCGGCAATGTCTATGGTGGCGGCTGCGGTACCGACACCTACGACGTGACGACAGGCACTGGTGACGATGCTGTTACCAAGTACTACTTCAACCGGTCGGCAGGTATCGTGCGCGGTAATTCCACCATCACGATGGATGGCGGCCAAGTGGTGCGCACCATCTACGGCGGTGGAGCCATGGGATCGATAGGTAAATTTACCAGAGAATCTAAAGTTGAAAGTGATCCCTATAATTCTGACTCACACGTTCCTGGCATCGTATCTTCCTGTGCTGAGAATACTGGTCTCGCCACTGTCAGCATCAGCGGCGGTACGGTAGGTCCTAAGAATGATACGACGATACCCGACGGTGCAGGCAACGTGTTCGGTGCCAGCCGTGGTGAGATACATGACGCAACCGAGTATCCTAACCTTGAAAGAATGGTATTCGTTGATAATACAGCAGTGACCATCAGCGAAACTGCTACCGTCAAAGGCTCCGTCTATGGCGGCAGCGAAGCCGGCCATGTGCTGACCGCAACCAACGTAAGCATGACTGGCGGAAGCGTGGATCAGAACATCTATGGCGGTGGCAACTTAGGCGACGTGGGGCTCTACACCACCGACGCTGGTGGTGCCAATATATATGCTGCAGGCAAAGGCGTTTGCACAGTCAGTATCAGTGGCGGCGCGGTGACAGGTAATGTGTTCGGAGCCGGCAAGGGTGAGGGCACTACCTTCACATGCGAGAAAGCCATGGTGAACTCAACGACTGTCACCGTTGAAAACGGCACCGTAAATGGTAATGTCTATGGCGGCGGCGAGGTAGGCCGTGTTGAGAGCAACACAGTGGTGACGATAGGAAAAGCAGACGACGACTCTTCCGCCCCCGACATTAAGGGCAGCGTATTCGGTGCCGGTGCCGGTTTGGAGACCCACGGCTACTCAGCCTTGGTGCGCGGCAACACTACTGTCACCGTGCAAGGCAGCGCCAAGGTGGGTGAGAACGTCTATGGTGGTGGCAAGACAGCCTCGGTGGGCCGCTATGGTCTTGATGCCGAGAAGATGCCGTCCATCCTGCTTGGCGGCGGTGAGTGTGCGGTCTCTATAGGCGGCAACGCAGTCATCGGGCAGGGCGGCACAGGCAACGTCTTCGGCGCCTGCAAGGGTGTTGATCCTCACTTTGATAAAGACAATGCTGACAAAACGCTGCGGTCAAGACGCATGACGATGTACAATGCCACGGAGTTCCTTGATGCAGACAAGGGGACGAAATGGGAATACTACGCAGAAGGTTCCCCGTATGTCTGGGAGTATTACCAGGACGAGGCATCCTACACTAAGTATCTTGAGACGCTGGCCCTGGCCACTCGTCCCACGGTGACTATCAAGGGCAGTGCCGGCGTCAACGGCTCTGTCTATGGCGGCGGCGAGCGAGGCATCACCAAGGGCACGGTGGCCGTCAACATCGAGGGCGGCAACATTGCCGAGGATGTGTATGGCGGCGGCGCACTGGCCAACACCAACACTACGAAGCTGGTAGGAGTGTTTGACGGAAATGGCATACCCAAGAAGAATGGAGCAGGACAGTATGAGACGACAGAGGTGCACCCCACCACCAAGGTGAGCCTGACTGGCGGTACCATCGCCCGCAATGTCTATGGCGGCGGTCTGGGCCGTTTAGCCAAGACAGCTGTGGCGGCGCAAGAAGCTCAAGGCACAGAGGGCGAAGAAGGCTACGTGCCTGCAGTTGAGGCGCAAGAGGCCGTTGAGGCCGTTGAGGCCAAGGTCTATGGCAATGTGCTTGTGGAACTGAACAAGACAACTGACACCGACAATTGCGTGGTGAAGGGCAACATCTTCGGCTGCAACAACCTGAACGGTAGTCCGCAGGCTGGCGTCACCGTACATGTCTATAAGACCGCTGATTATGCAGGCCATGAGAAAGACGCATCGAAGAGTAACAGCAAGTTCAATGTGAATGCCGTCTACGGCGGCGGTAACCTGGCGGCCTTCTATCCCGACGATGCCAACACCCGCGCTACGGCCAAGGCCAATGTCATCATCGAAGGCTGTGACCTGACCAGCATCGGCACGGTCTATGGCGGCGGCAATGCTGCCTCGGTGCCAGAGACCGATGTGGTCATCAACAGTGCCTACGAGATTGGTCAGGCCTTCGGCGGCGGTAACGGTGCTGACGATGTGTCTTACGACGGCGGCGTGACATACGTGACCAACCCGGGTGCCAACGTCGGTTATCTGCCTTATAGCAGTGACAGCGAGAAAACGGCAAAAGCGTACGGCGCGGGCAATGCCCACGTCAGCATCTTTGGTGGTACTGTACATGCTGTCTATGGCGGCTCGAATACTAAGGGTAATGTGCGCTGGGAGTCGAGGGCTACGTTGAGAGATGATGGATTCTGCGAATTCAACGTGGCGGAGGCCTACGGTGGAGGTCGCAATGCTTTGCAGGATGGTAATGCTGTCTTGGATGTTGACTGTATCAGCGGTTTAGGCAAGGCATACGGCGGTGCATCGAATGCCGACGTGAACGGCAACGTGATGCTCAACATCACCAACGGCACTTATGGACAGGTGTTTGGTGGTAACGATGCCGGTGGCTGTATCCGTGGTTCCATCACCGTGAACATTGAGGAGACAGGTTGTCGTCCAGTTATTATCGGTGAACTCTATGGCGGTGGCAACCAGGCTGCCTACTCAGTGTATGGTTACAATGATGATGGCACGGTCAAGACCAGTGGTGACGCCGTGAAGAGTCCCGTGGTGAATGTGCGTTCTTTCACCAGCATCGGCAAGATCTTCGGAGGAGGCTTTGGTAACTCGGCCACAATGGTGGGTGACCCTACGGTAAATATCAATGTGGTGAAAGGTAAGTATGAAAACGACGAACGAACCGTCATTGACGAGGGTGCCAGGGTGGTAGGCTCGCACGTGGTGACCGACGCCACGGCTGCAGGATATGCTGATGGTTATCCAATACCATCTCATGCAAAGAATACCATCGGCGCCATCCAGGACGTCTTCGGTGGTGGTAATGCTGCCGAGGTCATCGGCAACCCGAAGGTGAACGTGGGTACCGAGGCAGGTGATGAAGTGTACGTGGCTGTGACTCCTGCTACCGGTACCGATGTGACATCATACTTCGTACGTAGCGGAGAAGAAGGGGCTTACACCTACAGCGCAGCAACAGGCACTGCAGACGGTAACGCTACCTATTACCAAAAGCAAACGGTTAGCGTCGACATTCGTGGCAATGTCTACGGCGGCGGTAACAATGCCGTGGTGACGGGTAATACGGAAGTCGTGATTGGAAAAAAGAAAATAAACGACTAAAGCAGAATGATAAATGAAAAGATTATTATTGATATTGTTTGTGGTGGTGATGGTTGTGCCGGAAAGGGAATCGACCATCTTTGCTACACCCGAGGTGCCGCAGTGGCATCCGTGGAAAGGGAAACGAGTGGCGTATTTCGGGGACTCGATAACGGATCCGAATAACGACGGGTCGAAGAAGAAGTACTGGGGCTTCCTGCAGGACTGGCTCGGCATCACGCCGTATGTCTATGGGGTGAGTGGCCGGCAGTGGAACGATATCCCCCGACAGGCACGGAAACTGAAGGAGGAGCATGGCGACAGCGTGGATGCCATTCTCATCTTCATAGGCACGAATGATTACAATGCCGGTGTGCCCATCGGGGAGTGGTTTACAGAAAGGCCTGAGAAGGTGATGGCTGGTATCCATGAGCCGAAGCATCTGGTAGACCGCAGACACCGCTATCCGGTGATGAGTGACTCGACGTATCGGGGACGTATCAACAAGGCGCTGGACTGTGTGAAACGGATGTATCCCCGGAAGCAGATCGTACTGCTGACACCGATACACCGGGCGGAGTTCTATGCCAACGACAACAACTGGCAACCGAGGGAGGACTATACGAACCAGTGCGGTGAGTATATCGATGCCTACGTGCAGTCGGTGAAGGAGGCGGGCAACCTCTGGGCGGTGCCGGTGATTGATATGAATGCCCTCTGCGGTCTCTATCCGCTGATGGACGAGATGGCACAGTTTTTTAAGAGTGCGGAGAACGACCGTCTGCACCCCAATGACGAGGGACACAGACGGATGGCACTGACCATTATGCAGCAGTTGTCGGCACTGCCGGTTTTCTGACGTAGTCGACGAAGGAGTAAGGGAAGTCGTGACGATCATCTACAGGGTGATCCTCACGGCTTTCTTCTTGCCATTCGCCCTTGTAAGGCGGGAAGAAGGTGTCGGCCTCGGCGGGGGTGTCGTCAATCTCCGTCAGACAGAGACGGTCGGCGAGGGGGAGGGCCTGACGGTAGACGGAGGCTCCGCCGATGATGTAGATATCCTCGTCGGGGGTGCAGTGGGCAAGAGCCTCTTCGAGGGAGGGGAAGACGTCGCAGCCAGGGTAGAGGGAGGAACATTGGCTGTTGTTCAGACCCCCTCTAACTCCCCCTAACTTAGGGGGAGAAGTGAAAGCGCTTCGGCTTAAGACGATGTTACGACGGTTGGGGAGGGCTCCCTTGGGGAGGGAGAGGAAGGTGTTGCGCCCCATGATGATCGTGTGACCCGTGGTAAGGGCCTTGAAGCGCTTCAGGTCGTTGGGGAGCCAGTAGATTAACTTGTTCTTGTATCCGATGGCCCGGTTCTTTGCTACTGCTGCGATAATGGTAATCATATTCTTTCTTTTTTTGTTTATAGTTTAAAGTTTATAGTTTATAGTTGATTACTTCTATAGGCAAAAAGGAGGGCTTGCAAGGTTATCATCTATAAACTATAAACTTTAAACTATAAACATTATACTAAAACTATAAACAAAAAAACTAAACACTAACTTCTGCCTTGATATGTGGATGGGGATCGTAACCGATGAGTTCGAAGTCCTCATACTGGAAATCGAAGAGCGACTTGACATTAGGATTGATCTTCATCTGAGGCAAGGGACGGGGTTCACGGGTGAGTTGGAGACGAGCCTGTTCGATGTGGTTCAGGTAGAGGTGGGTGTCACCCGTGGTGTGGATGAAGTCACCGGGTTTGTAGCCCGTCACCTGTGCCATCATCATCAGGAGCAAGGCATAGGAGGCGATGTTGAAGGGTACGCCGAGGAAGGTGTCTGCCGACCGTTGGTAGAGTTGGAGCGACAGACGGTCACCGGCCACATAGAACTGGAAGATGGTGTGACAGGGCGGGAGTGCCATCTGATTCACCTCTGCCACGTTCCAGGCGGAGACGATCATGCGTCGGGAGTTGGGGTTGTTCTTCAACTGGTCGAGCACGTATTGGATCTGGTCTATCGTGCCACCGTTGTAATCGGGCCATGAACGCCACTGATGACCATAGACAGGTCCGAGTTCGCCGTTCTCGTCGGCCCACTCGTTCCAAATACGGACACCATGTTCCTGGAGGTACTTGACGTTGGTGTCGCCCTTGAGGAACCAGAGCAGTTCGTAGATGATGGACTTCAGATGAAGTTTCTTTGTGGTGAGCAGGGGGAAACCGTCGTCGAGGTTGTAGCGCGACTGGGTGCCGAAGATGCTGATGGTACCGGTGCCTGTGCGGTCACCTTTCTCGGTGCCTTCGGTGAGGATGCGGTTGAGGATGTCGAGATATTGTTTCATATGTTTTATTTTTTTTGTTTACAGTTTACAGTTTACGGTTTACAGATGATTACCACGGGCTCGGAAGGGAGGTGGGTTGTCTTGATGCGCCAGGGCTTGGGGTATAGGTTGTTGGCGCGGGAACCAATGTTCTTGACGGGACCGAGGGGGACACCCTTGTAGGTGACGGTCACAATGCCCTGAGGGGTGCCGGGTGGGAGGACGAGGGCCTCGCCACGGAGATATTTTAATGCGTCGGAGTAGGGGAGGTCGATGGTCGGGGGTACGGGGGTATGGTGGAGCGGGGGAACGAGAATACTCAAACCCTTCATCTGCCTATAGTCATATCTCGCACCTCCGTACCTCCGTACCTCCGTACCCCCGAACTTGCGCAGAACGCAAACAAAGAGTCCCTCGCTCCGGGTGATGCCGGGGATGAAACGATAGACGGGGGCGTCGAAGCCGGGAAGAAGGGAACCGGTGATGTTCCATGACGGATCGGTGGGGATGGTGAGGGGCTCGGCATCGTAGGTGTCGAGGATCCAACGCACGTTCTCTTCGTCCTCCTTGATATTAAAGGTACACGTACTATATATTAATAAGCCACCGGGATTCAGACACTCCCAAGCATCAGCGACGATTTCCCGTTGCAGGCGCCAGCACTTCTCTACGCTTTGCAGACTCCATTCGCTGATGGCCTGTGGGTCCTTGCGGAACATGCCTTCACCCGAACAGGGTACGTCGCAGAGGATAAGGTCGAATTTCGCCTTCGCCTTCCTGAAGTCACGGGGGTAGTTGTTGGTCACGATACAGTCGGGCCAGCCCCACTTCGTGATGTTCTCCAGTAGGATCTGAGCCCGTGTGGGGTTGGGTTCGTTGCTCACGAGGATGCTACCCTCGGGAAGGACTGTCCGCATGGCCGTCGACTTACCACCGGGAGCGGCACAGAGGTCGAGGACATTAAGTGAAGAGTGAAGAGTGAAGAGTGAAGAATTTGCTACCGCCCGCAAAATATGGGTGACGAACATCGAGGCGGCCTCCTGGACGTAGTAGCAACCGGCATGGAAGAGGGGATCGAAGGTGAACTGGGGACGACCGGAGAGGTAGAAGCCCTCGGGACACCAGGGAACTTTGATTTGTGGAGTGAGGAGTGAGGAGTGTGGAGTGAGATTACTCTCTGGTGCTGATTCTGCCTCAGAACATTTCTCACTCCACACTCCACACTCCTCACTCCTCGAATATCTCGGATTAATCCGTATACTCACGGGGGCCTCTTCGTCGAAGGCTCCGAGGAAGCGGTTGAAGCGGTCTTCGCCCATCAACAGCCTTGTCTCACGGATGAAATCTTCCGGTAACTGCATAATTTGCTTGCAAAATTAAAAAAAATATAGGAAAAACCACTATCTTTGCAACTAATTTATGATTTGTTACGTCAAACGGCTGTAGAAATTTAAATAAAAGAAGATATGAAACAGTTATTAATCTCATTAATGATGGTGCTCGTGCTCAGTATGAATACTGAAGCCGTAGCACAGAAGCACCGCCACACGCCCCGGACGGTGCAGGTGGACTCTACTAAGACAAAGGATGCAATCGAAGCCTTTTCAGACACTACTGCCGTAGCCAAAGATGCGGAGGAAGCCGAAGACGATCAGTATGTCACCCGCAGTGTGACCTACTCCAGCAGGGATGCACAGGAACTTAAGGAGGTGATGGAAACCATGGGGGGCTTCTTTGGACCCTGGGTCGCCGTGAGCATCGTCTCTATCATCGTCATCTTCCTGTTGGCACCGCTGCTGATCATTTTCGTGGTCTTCTATTTCGTGAACAAGAACCGTAAGGAGCGTTATAAATTGGCACAGATGGCCATCCAGAACGGACAGCCGATTCCTGATGAGGTGCTGAAAGGCCAAACCCCGAACACCAAGGAGGAGTACAATGAATACACTGCTGGTCTGCGTCAGATCTTCCTCGGCATCGGTCTCGCCATCTTCCTCGGTATCGTGGCAGGAAAAATCGGCTTCGGTATTGGTGCGCTCGTGTTCTGTATCGGTCTCGGCAAGGTGGTCATCGCCAAGAAATCGGGTTCCGACAACGACCCTCTGAATGATAATCGTGTAGACAATTACAACAACCCCTCAAATAATTACAACAATGAATAAGAGATTAATGCGTTCAAACGACCGGGTTATCGCCGGTGTATGCGGCGGACTCGCAGAGTATTTCGAATTTGATCCCGTCCTGGTGCGTATAGCCTACGCTTTCCTTACGCTCTTTACAGCCTTCTGTGGACTGATCTTCTACATCGTGCTGTGGATCGTGATGCCGGAAAGGAGATTGGTGTAGTGTTTAAAGTTTATAGTTTAGTGTTTATAGTTTATAGATGAATACCGTGCACGCCCATAGAACTGCTTATAGAACTGCCTATAGAAGTAATCATCTATAAACTATAAACAATAAACTATAAACAAAAAGAAATATGGTGGAGTTCAACGACATAGCCCTGGTGACGCAGGTGGCTGTATTCCGGAACAAGAAGGCCTTTGACCAACTTGTCAGGAAATATCAGTCGCCTGTGCGTCGGTTCTTTCTCAACCAGACACTGGGCGATGAACAGTTGAGCGACGACCTTGCTCAGGAGACGTTCATCAAGGCCTATGTGAACATCACGAAGTTCCGGGGCATGGCGAGTTTCTCCACCTGGCTGATGCGAATCGCCTATAATGTGTTCTACGACGAGGTGAGAAAGAGGAAGGTTGAGACGGTCTCTTTCGAGGAAGGAGGAAGGAGGAAAGAGGAAGGAGATTATTCTCATCCACAGATATACCGGCAGAATTCTTCTCTGCAGCAGGACTATTCTCCTTCCTCGCTCCTCCTTCCTCCATCCTCGCTCAAGATGGATATCCATCAAGCCCTCGCCCTGTTGAAGCCAGACGAACGGACGTGCATCACGTTGCAACTCATCGACGGCTATCCCATCGACCAGATAGCCAAGATTACAGGTATCGCGGAGAATACGGTGAAGTCGCATCTGCGGCGAGGCAAAGAGAAAATGGCTAACTATTTAAAACAAAACGGATATGACAGATAAAGACAATCTTTTGATAGAGGAGTTCTTCAAGCAGGCTACCCGACAGCAGATTGAAGACAACGGCTTTACGGAGCGGGTGATGGAACGGGTGGAGCGCATCGACCAGAGATCACTGGCTCCTCATCGGCTGTCGTTGTTGTGGACTTGGTTCTGCACGGCTATTGGGCTCGTGCTGTTCTTCGTGTTCAACGGCTGGGAGATGTTGAAAGCCAGTCTGCAGATGCTCTATGCCAGCGTGATTACCAGTCTGGAGGTGTTCATTACCACAGTTCCGACGACGGAACTTCATCTGACTCCTTGGATGATTCTTTTGGTTGTGGTCTTTGTATTAGTTTACCTGCCTTATCAAACAGCCCGTAAGTTGTCCGCAACACTATAAACTCTGTGCGACGGTTTAACTGGTTGCACTGTTCCTGCTGTTCCTCCGGGAGTTCGTTGATGTACTCTTCTGTCAGCACATCCCCTTCCTTGAGGAACGGATATCTTTCTGCCACCTTTCGTTTGATGGTCTTGGGCTTTCCCTCGCCGTAGCCTCTCGGCGTGAGACGGTCTGAGGGGATGCCGTGTTCTATCAGGTATTTCACCACGCTCTCTGCACGACGCTGGGACAGACCTTCGTTGTATTCGTCAGAGCCTTTGTAGTCGGTGTGGGCGGAGAGTTCGATGGTGATGTTCGGGTTCTCGTTTAGCAACCGTACCAGTTCGTCGAGGGCGGTGGTAGACTCCGGGCGCAACGTCGCCTTGTCGAAATCGTAGAAGATGTTCTCAATCAGTACGGGGGCGGAGATATTGGCGAGAGGGAACTGCAACACGTACTCTTCAGACTTCGTCACGGGGTCCACTCGCAGTTGCTCCTGATGGTTCAGGAATCCCTTGCAGGTGGCCAGCAGTACGTAGTCTACGTTGGGCTTGATCTCCTGGGTGAAGGATCCGTCGCCACGGACACTCAGTTTCAGGTTCGTGCCGTCGTTGCCAACCATGTACACCTGAGCGGCAGGCAGTTCGTAGCCATCCTGTTCGTACACCCAGCCCTTTACGGTCTGTACGATCTCCGGATTAAAGAAACTGTAGATATGATCGTAGCCTCTGGTATCCCCACGGTTTGAGCAGAAGTAGCCTTGGTTGCGCTTTCCCTCGAAGGTCATTCCGAAATCGTCGCCCTGGGAGTTCAGGGGAAAACCGGGGTGCTCTATTTTATACGACAATTCAGACAACTTGGACAACTTTTTCTCCTCGCCACTGGCGAGAGCCCCTCCGCCAGAGGCGGAAAGAGTTGTCTTGGTTGTCTCAGTTGTCGTAAATAAATCTTTGTCTTTGGATTTTGCTATGAAGATGTCAAGTCCGCCGAGTCCGGGATGGCCGTCGGAAGAGAAGTAGAGGTCGCCGTTGGGTCGGAAGGTGGGGAACATCTCGTCGCCGGGGGTGTTGACAGGTTCACCGAGATTCTCCAGACTGCCGACCTCATTGCCATGGATTTGACAGCGCCAGATGTCGAATCCTCCCAAGCCACCGGGCATGTCGCTGACGAAGTAGAGCCACTGTCCGTCGGGCGAGACGGCGGGATGGGCGAAACTGGAGAGGGTGTCTTTTGAGAGCGTCAGTTCCGTGGGCTTGCTCCATGAGGCGTCGCTACGATTCGACACGGCGATGGTGGCATAGCGCGGATAGTTGGGGTCGGTCTTGCAGATGGTCAGGTACATGCTCTTGCCGTCGGGGGAGAAACAGCAGGCACCCTCGTCCATCGTGGAGTTCAGTTCCGAGTCGATGGTCTGGGGCTTGCTCCACTTGCCCTTGTCGTCTTTCTGTGAGAGGAAGATGTCGGCATTCTTGGCGCCAGTGATGCCACTATATTCGTCGCCTTGAGCCTGATTACGGGTGGAGGTGAAGTAGAGTTGCTCGTCCTCGTCACCGCTGAGCATCGGAGAGTATTCGGCACGACGGGAGTTGAAGAGGTCCATCCGTTTGATGGTATAGTCAGAGCCTTCTTTTTTCCAGTCTGGTGCCTGCTGAGCGGCCTTTAGTCCTGTTTTTGCTAAAGAGATATAATTGTCTATGGAATTTAGAAATTGAGCATTTTCTTTATCAGAGCGTTGCTCAGAATCTCCTGTGTTCCTAGATTCCTTAGAATTATGATATACCATAGACAGGGAGTCAATAGCCATCTGGAAATGCTTGGCGGCCTCCTTGTAACTGCCATTCCTCATGTGCAACTGTCCCATGTAGAGATGTGTCAGCGAGTCATCCTGCTTGTAGCGGATGGCATTCTGGTAGGCCGTGATGGCCTTCGTGGTGAAGTGGATGCGACGATAACAGTCAGCCACCTTCATGGCCCGTTGGCCTTTCAGGACTCTCTGTTTGCTGGGTGTATGGGTATAGGCCTTACGATACTGTGTGGCAGCATCGAAGTATTCGCCGACGGCATAGAACTTATCGCCTTTCTTCATGGCCTGATCAGCCCCGCAACTGATCAACAGCAGGGCACCGACGACGCTCAGGATGAGGATGTGACATTTTCGCATACCTTATTAAAACGCAAAGACAGGCATTTTATTGCCTGCCTCTGTCATCATTTCGTGTCGAAGGGTAGCCGATAGGTACAGCCTTCCTTCCAACGGGAACAGCCATAGGCGGTCTTGCCCTTGATGATATGACCTTGTCCGCAGAGCGGACAGACATCCCCCTCCTTGGGTGTCTCGGTCTTTTTCTTTCTTGTCGCCTTGGGCTTGGCGTCCTTGTTTGGGGCCGGCTCGGTCTTGGGCGACTTCACTTTCTTCAGTTCAGCATCCGTCAGTACGGTGACGCGACGGTTGCTGGTGTCGCTCATCACCTCCTGTACGATCTCGGCCACCTGCTGCTTCAGTTCTTCGATGAACTGCTGGGCGTCGTATTTCTGATGTTCAATATCGCGCAGTTTCTTCTCCCAGATACCCGTCAGTTCGCAACTCTTGAGCAGTTCCTCACGGATCAGGTCGATGAGTTCGATACCTGTCGGGGTGGCGATGAGGCGTTTGCGGTCACGTTTGATATAGTGGCGCTTGAAGAGGGTCTCGATGATACCGGCTCTTGACGACGGCCGGCCGATGCCGTTCTCCTTCATCGCCGCACGGAGGGTCTCGTCTTCCACGAACTTGCCGGCCGTCTCCATCGCCCTGAGCAGGGAGGCCTCATTATAATAAGGTGGGGGCGTGGTCCATTTCTCGGTGAGGGTGGGCTTGTGGTCGCCCGATTCACCCTTGACGAAGGTGGGGAGCGTGCGCTCCTCGTCTTTTTCTGAGGTGAGGGGTGAGAGGTCAGAGGTAAAAGATGTGTCTGATATGTCCTCTTTCTCTGATTCCGGCTTATTGTCTCTGACTACGCGCCAGCCGGGGTCGAGAATCTCCTTGCCTGTGACTTTAAACTCAATGGGGTCGTCTGCCTCTGTGTGTTCTCCTACCTCTGACCCCTCACCTCTCACCTCTCCAATAACCGTGGTCGTGGCGAACTTACAGTCCGGCAGGAACACACCGATAAAACGTCTGGCGACGAGGTCGAACACTCTGCGCTCGGCGTCGCTGAGGTTCTGGGGAATGACGCCTGTGGGGATGATGGCGTGGTGGTCGGTCACCTTCGAGGTGTCGAAAACGCGTTTCGACTTCTTCAGGGCCTTTCCGCCGATGGGCTTGATAAACTCTGCGTAGGGAGCCACGCCGGCAAACTTCACCTGATAGAGGCCATTCAGTGTCTGTGGGCACTTGGGAAAGATGTCGTCGCTCAGATATTGGGTGTCTACACGGGGATAGGTGGTGAACTTCTTCTCGTAGAGGCTCTGGATGAGGTTCAGTGTCATCTCCGCCGAGTAGCCGAACTTGCGGTTACAGTCTACCTGTAGCGAGGTGAGGTCATAGAGTTGCGGAGGCTGTTCCTTGCCCTCCTTCTTCTCCACCTTCGTTACCGTGAAGGGCTTGCCCTCGATGGTGGCGAAAGCCTTCTCGCCCTCTTCCTTCGAGGTGAACTTCCCCTTGGTGGCGGTGAAGGTGGTATCCCGATAGACGGTTGCCAGCACCCAGTAGGGCTCAGACTTGAAGTTCTCGATCTCCTTCTGACGGTTCACGATAAGGGCGAGGGTAGGGGTCTGCACACGACCGATGGAGAGCACCTGCCGGTTCTGGCCATATTTCAGGGTGTAGAGACGGGTGGCATTCATGCCTAAGAGCCAGTCGCCGATAGCACGGCTGAGGCCGGCAAGATAGAGTGGCTGGTAGTCACCCTGGTCTTTCAGGTTGGCAAAGCCCTCACGGATGGCCTCATCGGTCATGGATGAGATCCAGAGACGCTTGACGGGACACTTGGCCTGCGCCTTCTGCATCACCCAGCGCTGGATGAGTTCTCCCTCCTGTCCGGCGTCACCACAGTTCACGATACCGTCTGCCGCCTGCATCAGTCTCTCGATGATGGCAAACTGCTTCTCGATACCGCGGTCCGGAATCAGTTTGATGCCGAATCGCTGGGGCACCATCGGCAGTTGAGTCAGTGCCCACGGCTTCCAGGCCTGAGTGTAGTCGCCAGGCTCCTTCAGCGTACACAGATGCCCGAAAGTCCAGGTCACCTGATAGCCGTTACCTTCCATATACCCGTCGTGGGAACTGTTGGCCCCCAATATGCGTGCTATATCCCGGGCCACACTGGGTTTCTCTGCAATGCAGACAATCATTTGATTCGTTCGTTTTGAAATTGCGAGTGCAAAGTTACGAAAAACGAGCGAAATGGAAAAGGAAAATGTGTTTTCTTTTATTTATTTGCAAGGTTTTATTGTTTTTTTTGTACCTTTGCCCCCGAGATAACGAGTAGCATATTATAATAAGGTAAAAAGATGAGTTGGGAACATGAAGCAGATGATGATTAGTAAAAGCGTGTGGTGGAACAGACTCCTGTTCCTGATGTTGGCTGTTCATCTCTCTTGGCAGGCCGTTCCCGCTAAGACCCGCATCATGTTGATCTCTGATCCCCATGTGATGGGACCGGGACTGCTTATCAAAGAGGGTGAAGCATGGGATGAAGCCACTTATTACGACCGCAAACTCAACGACTACAGTCGTGCTATCTACGATGAAGTCATTGCCACTGCGTTGCGGGAGAAGCCTGATATCTTCTTGATCTCTGGTGACTTGACAAAGGACGGAGAACTGCTGAGTCATCAATATGTCGTACAGAAACTTCAGGAACTGAAAGCGGCCGGCATCAAGGCGCTGGTCGTCCCGGGCAATCATGATATGGGCACCTCCAATGCCCTCATCTTTAATGGAGAAGAGGCCTACGGGGCAGATACCATTAACACCCGGCAGTTTGCTGAACTGTATAAAGACTTTGGCTACGGTGAGGATATGGACCGTGAGCCGACAACGCTCACCTGGTGTTGTGAGCCTGTCGAGGGCCTGGTACTGATTGGCATTGATACTGGTCACGACAGCGATCCCCTGAACGGCGTCATCTCCAAAGCCACCTTCGACTGGGTACGAGAACGGGCAGAAAACGCTACGGCGGCTGGTAAATTGGCATTCGTGATGATGCATCACGCCCTGTTCCCTCATGTGACAAATGTCGAGAAGTTCAGTTCCACCTATGCGGTGAAACTAGGGGTGCCTGTTGATGGTGCCAGTTATGCTTACTATAGTTACGAGAGTTTGCGCAGTCGTCTGGCCAATGCTGGTGTGAGTGTGGTGTTCTCTGGTCATGTTCATGCCTCAGATGTTGCCAAGGATTCCAATAACGATATGACCCGTACGATCTTCGATATCTGTACCGCTTCTTGTGCCGCTTATCCTAGTCCCTATCGGCTGTTGACGTTGAACGATGATGGGGCCACGATGCGTATACAGACCCGCTATATCTCCGAACTGCCAGGCGTGGATGATTTTTCTACCCTCGCAGAGACTCGGCTGATAGAGGGTTTGGAGAGACTTTTCTACAATTACACCCACAATCAGGATGTCTCTAGTCTGTTTGCTGAGTTGTTCAAGATGTATGTGGTAGGCAATGAGCCTGAAGACCCTCGTCAGCCGGAGTACCTGGCGAAGTATGCGGAATACTTGCCCCGGATGAAGGATGATAAACAGATTAGTGACTTTCTTGAGGCGTATAATGTGACGTTTGAGGAGTTGACCGAGATGGTACACAGCATGTTGGAAGACAGAAGTCATTATGGTGATCCGGAGAGGGAGTGCCGAGAAGATGACCTGAACACCACCATCCCCGTCAGAGGTGACGGCTGGTCGGCGATAGTCAGTGCGAAATGGAACGAGGAAAGTGACCTGAAGAACGGGGGCTGGTACACCCTCCAGGGCGTGCGTGTCTCCAAGCCATCTCGCAAGGGACTCTATATTCACAACGGGAGACTCTCTGTCGTGAAATAGGCCCTTCTGCTTGCTTTCTGATATCTTTTTGCGCAAATTTCTTTCATTTTATTCGTTTGTTTGTGTTAAATGTTGTACTTTTGCAGCCGCAAGAACTATTTAATTCTTAACCAGATGAAAAAATGAAAAAGAAAACTTGCAACTCGAGCACTCGGCACGGCCGTTTCGCTCTGCTAAGAACACTGGCGGTGATGCTCGCCGTGTTCAGTAGCGTTGCCGCTATGGGGCAACAGGAACAGAAGAAGTCTGAACCAGACTGGTTGAAAGATTTCACGAGTCGTATCACCTTTAACGGCTATGCCCAGGGAGGATGGTCCTATCAGGACTCGAACGGCAAACCCACTAACGCTTATAACCTTAAACGCACACTGCTATGGGCTAAAGCACGCATCACAGACCGATGGTCGTTTATGTTTATGCACGACTTCTCCAGTGTCGTACAGGAGTTCTACACCGACTATCGCCTCACCAAAGACAACTCGCTGACCGTCCGTCTTGGACAGTTCAAGCACGCCTATTCGATGGAGAACCCGTTGTCTCCGACGCAACTTGAACTCATCGACGTCTATTCGCAGGCCGTGCTCTATCTGGCTGGCGAAGGCCCCGACCCCCTCAACGGCGTGAACTATGGCCGAGACATGGGACTCGAACTCTACGGCGAACTGGCCAAGGGCGCCATCCGCTATAACCTCGCCCTGATGAGTGGTCAGGGTATCAACCGCAGGGATCTGAACAACCAGAAAGACTTTATCGCCAAACTCGAGGTGCGTCCGATGAACGGTCTCCGCCTCGTGGCATCAGGCTATCTCGGTACCGGCTGTGCCGTGAATACAGCAGCCTGGAACCCAGATATCAAGGTGGGCGACAACTATAAGCGAAACCGTTACTCGGTGGGTGCCGAATATAAGACAGCGGCCTACTCACCTGCGAAATACAAGGAAGCCCGTCCTGCCAGCATCCGTGCAGAGTGGCTGGGTGGTAAGGACGGCGAAGTGGGTAGCATGGGTGGCTATGTCACCACCAGCATTCCCGTTTTTGATGCCCTCGACATTGTGGCCTCCGGCGAGACCTTCGACCGTAACACGAAAGTGGACGGCTGGGATCAGACGAATCTTACCATTGGCGTCCAGTACTGGTTCTATAAGAAGTGCCGTATGCAGTTACAGTACACCCGTTGCCTCTGTGGCGAGAATATCAGTTCGAAGGATTACAACTGGCTCCAGGCCCAGATGCAGGTGGCATTTTAGTTGTTTTTGGTTTAATGTTTATAGTTTAATGTTTATAGTTTAATGTTTATAGTTTATAGTTGATTACTTCTACAGGCTGATCTGTTCTTCTATAGGCTAATCTATTCGAGTGGCTTTGCCAGGTTATCATCTATAAACTATAAACTATAAACCATAAACAAAAAAGAAAGAAGTATGATCATAAAAGTATTACTGACAATTGTTTTTCTGGCCGTGATGATTGGTGTGGGGCTCTATACCCGCAAGCAGGCCAGTAGTGTTGACGGATTTGTGTTGGGCGGACGTGCCGTTGGTCCGTGGCTGACGGCTTTCGCCTTTGGAACGTCTTATTTCTCGGCAGTGGTCTTTGTGGGCTATGCCGGACAGTTCGGTTGGAAGTATGGCTTGTCTTCCACATGGATTGGTGTGGGCAATGCCGTAATCGGTTCGTGGCTGGCCTGGGTGTTGCTGGGTCGCCGTACGAAGTTGATGACACAGCATATCGAGAGTCGCACGATGCCCGATTTCTTCGGTACCCGCTATAGCGATCAGGGTTTGCGCGTGGCTGCTTCCATCATTGCCTTCGTGTTCCTGATTCCCTATACCGCTGGTGTCTACAAAGGCATCTCAACCCTCTTTGAGATGGGCTTCGGCATTCCTTATGAGTATTGTGTGGTGATCATGGCCATCCTGACGGCGGTCTATGTCATTCTCGGCGGCTACAAGGCCACTGCGATGAACGACTTCATCCAGGGCATCATCATGCTGTTCGGTATCGTGGCCATCATCGTGGCGGTGCTCAACGCACAGGGAGGCTTCACGGTGGCTGTCGACAAACTGTCACTATTGCCTTCCGACGCTGACCCCTCGGTCAACGGTGGCTTCGCCTCGTGGTTCGGTCCTGACCCTTGGGGACTGTTAGGTGTGGTGGTGCTGACGTCGCTGGGTACGATGGGACTGCCACAGATGGTGGGTAAGTTCTATTCCATCACCGACGAGAGCGCCATCAAGCGTGGCACCATCATCTCTACCATCTTCGCCTTCATCGTGGCTGGTGGCTGTTACTTCCTCGGAGGTTTCGGACGCCTCTACGACCCGGTGATCGTCAACGGTAAGATTGCTTTCGACTCTATCGTGCCCGCCATGCTCGTCACGTTGCCCGACGTGCTGATAGCCCTCGTCGTGCTGTTGGTGCTCTCGGCCTCAATGTCGACGCTGGCCTCGTTGGTGCTCACATCCAGTTCCACGATGACTCTCGACCTGATCTATCGTGACAAGAAATCTCTGCCTGGTGAGGTGGAGGATGGTACCATCGACGATATTGTGGCAGAGAAGATCGAACGCCGTAAGGTGGTGGTGATGCGTGTGCTGATCATGTTCTTTATCGCCATCTCCCTGCTCATTGCCCTCAACCCGCCGACGTTTATCGCTCAGTTGATGGGTATCTCTTGGGGTGCCTTGGCTGGTGCTTTCCTCGCACCGTTCATGCTGGGTCTCTATTGGCGTGGTGTGACCACCACCTCCGTCTGGGCCTGCTTCGTCTGGGGTGTCGGACTGACGGTGGTCAATATGTTGCTGGGCAATCCCATCAATCCGATCAACTGTGGCGCCATTGCTATGGTCGGAGGATTCCCCGTGGTGTTCCTGGTCAGCCTCTTCACGAAGAAGATGTCTGCCAAGACCGTAGACAGCATCTTCGGATGCTACGCATAATGTAGTTCCTGTGGATGATATGGTCGTTTCCGTATCATCCGCAGGAGATTCTGCCATCAGAGTAATTTTTCTTTAAGGACGATTCTGACCAGGTTGACGGTGTTGCTCACGCCGAACTTGGCCAAGATCCGTTTGCGGTACCAGTTGACGGTCTCCGTGCTGAGGCTGAGACGGTCGGCAATCTGCGGATTGGGCAGGCCGTCGCAGATAAGGCGGAGGATGTTACGCTCGACGTCTGTGAGGGCAACCACCCGTTGCTGGGACTGGCTGATGATCGTCTGTGCCTCGGGACAGACATAGCGTTCTCCCTGCCATACGCGGATGATGGCCTCTGTGAGTTGCTCCACAGAAGAATACTTCAGCACGTAGCCGTGTACCCCGGTGTCAAGCATGCGCTGGATGACCGAGTATTCATCATGGATGGTGACGGCGATGACCTTCATCTTCGGATAGGCCGCGATGACCTCCTTACAGAAATCAATGCCGTCGCCTACAGGCATCGAGATGTCGAGCAGCAGCACGTCGGGGCGCCGTTCCAGAAGTGTCTGGCGACAGGCTTCAATCGTGTTGAACGTCCGGCTGACGCGGATGTTGTCGCTGCGGTTGATGGCGTCGGCGAGGCCTTGGCACACCATGATGTGGTCGTCGACGATGTTGACGTCTATGCGGTATTGCTTCATGCTGGCAGTATGATGTTGATTTCTGTTCCTTGTCCTTCCTTGTCGATGATGTTCATCGTTCCCCGATAGTGGCTGATACGCTCCCGGATACTCTGCAGACCCATGCCTGTTTCCTCAGTCTTGGCTGGTTCTTCATTCTTCATCCCGTATCCGTCATCGCTGACTGTGAGGGCGACTTGATGGTTCTCCTGCATCAGTTGGAGGTCTATGCGACTGGCTTTGGCGTGCTTGATGGCATTGTTGACCAGTTCGTAGGCGCAGCGGTATAGCACCACCTCTATGTCCTGATTCAGCCGGCGGTCGTCGCCAAAGTGTGTGAACTTCGCATTCGGGATGCTGATAGCCAGGTCCTGGAGGGCAGTGGCAAGACCGTTTTTCAGCAGTTGCTCTGGCATGAGGTGATGGGCGATATGGCGCAATTCGGTGGCTGTCTCGTCAATCTGTTGCAGTACCTCCGCCTTTGGTGCTCCGCCTTCCGTCTTCAACTTCAACAGGGTGAGCATGCCGCCCAGCCCGTCGTGCAGGTCCTTGGCGATGCGGCTGCGCTCGGCCACCTCACCGTCGAGTTTGGCCTTGATGAGGGCTCCCTTCCTTGTCAGCCTGACGCTGCGCAAGAGCAGGAAGAAAATCAGTGCCATCAATAGCAGCAGGACAGCGAGGAGCGTGCCGCCCCAGAAGTACCACTGCTTCTCGCGGGTCAACTGTTCGATGGCCTCCTGCTTCTGCTTGGTCTCGTAGAGCACTTCCATCTGCGAGAGTCCGCTCTGATAGTGCTCGGTGGCAAAGCGTTCCATCATCTCTCGCACCTTATTTATATATAGGACGGCTTTCTCCTTGTCGCCCAGTTCCATGTGGATCTGTGCCAGCAGTTCATAACAACTCACATCGCTGTAGGTCGCCTCGTCGTCGCTCTCGTGAACGGACAGTCGGGCGTGGTGAAGGGCCTGCTGCCAGTTGTGCTCCCTCATGGCGACCATGGCGGCAGCAGCATGGACATCGGCTCTGGTCTCGAACATCAGTTCGCCATTGTCGTACGACAGTGCTTCCTGGACGTAGGCCTTGGCCTTTGCGAGGTCTTCATGCCCTTTCATCAGATGCATCTTTGCCATCGAGGCGAGAATCTCTGCATAGTCGTTATGCTCTTCGTCGCTGTGGGCATGATAGTAGTGGTAGGCAGGCAGCAGCACGTCGCTTAGGCGGTTGTAGTCTTCCTTGTCCAGATAGACCTTGCTTAGGCCTTTGCGGGGCAGGGCCATCATGAGTGAATCGCCTGAGGCCGTACCCGTCTCGATGGCCCGCAGGTATTCGTGCTCGGCCTTCTCGCTGTTACCCATCGTGAGCCATAGTTCGGCCACGTTGTGGTGGAGGATGGTCTGCGACTCCTTCCAGTCGTATTTCTCGAAGATGGGGAGTGCCTTCTGATAGTATTCAATGGCCAGCAGGGCCTTGTCCTGTATGTTGTACAGGTTGCCGAGGGCACCGTAGAGTTGTGAGAGGTTGTCGTCGATGGTGCTCTCCGCGTAGCGCTTGTCGCCGTGCATGGAGTCGGTGACGGCGAGTGCCCAGAGGAAGTAGCGCTCGGCAGGCTCATAGTCCTCCTTGCCGTAGTACTGCAGCCCGAGTTGGTAGAGGGCGTTCTCCCGCATGTTCAGGGCGTTCATCCTGTAGGTCAGCGCCAGCATCTCGCGGCAGTAGCGTTCGTGCTTCTCCGTGTCCTTGCCGAGTGTGCCGCGCACAATGGTGTAGTAGCAGTCCATGCGTTCTTTGTCAGTCAGGTCTTTCCGCTGTCGGAGTACCTGTTCGGCGGAGTCCACCTTCGCATGGCGATGGTCGGTATAGGCATCTGCTGCCTGGCTCTGCATGAAGAGCAGAGCCGACAGCAATATCGTGAGTGTGTTGGTGTTCGCCATTTTGTTCTGTTTGGCTACAAAGTTAGGCATTTATTCTCATATATCACCACCCAAATGGGTGGAATTTTCGGCCCTTTGGCGTAATTCCACCCATTTGGGTGGTAATGGTTCCAAGTAAATTGCTTAATTTTGGGCAGATAATTTGCAAAACTATAACAATAACTATTAAAGTAAAGTATGAATACAAAGAGAATTCTGATGACGATTGCGATGATTTTCGCATTGAGCATGAGCGTCAGCGCACAGGGCTGGCTGGGTAGGTTGAAGGACAAGGCTGTCGATGCTGCCAAGAACGCCGTAGAGCGCAATGTGGAGCGCAAGGCCGACAAGGAGGCTGACGAGGCTTCTGACGCCGTCCTGAATAAAAAGAAAGGCTCTAATGACGACGAGATCGAATACGAGGATGCCGAGGTGGCAGATCAGGGTGATGATACCCCTGTTGATGCCAAGAACCAGAAGAGCGACTTCGTTCGCGGTAGCGTGATCCTCTTTGAGGATGACTTCTCCAACGAGCAGATGGGTGAATTCCCCTCCAAGTGGGATATCAGCGACGGTAGTCTGGAAGTCGCCTCGGTCAACGGCAAGAAGTATGCGCACAGCAATGCTACAGGTGGTTCTGTATTCTCTCCTCTGATGGAGAACATGAAGTCTTATTTGCCTGATGTTTTCACCCTCGAGTGGGAGGAGTTTATGTGCAAGCCCGGCGACATTGACCAGATGAATTGGCATATCTATTTCTATAATGGTGATGACGAGATTGCCAATATATATAAAATGTTCCGTCCAGGTAGTCCAGATGTGTATGGAAACTATTCATTTAGGAAGGGTGGCGGTGCTTCAGGTTATGTGACTGGCAATTTGAACTGGAATGATTTGCAGAAATGTGTTAAGTTTGGCCAGTGGAACCATTTTGCTATCTCGTTCAACAAGCGTGCTTTCAAATATTATATCAATGGTCAGCGTGTCATCAATCTGCCTAATGTGGCGGCTCCCAGTCGTTTCGAATTCCATGTTTCGGATGGATACCCCTATCGTGGCGTAGGTCACGTGATACTTGCCAAGGGTGCTGCTGATCTCTATCAGCGTCAGACCACCGACCTCTCTGCCGTTGAGAAGGCCATTGCCGAGACAGGCAAGTTCGTGACCAACAACATCCTCTTCGAGACGGGCAAGGCTACGCTGAAGCCTGAGTCGATGGCCGAGATCCAGAAGGTGGCCGACTATATGAAGAAGAACCCGACGGCTCGCTTCGAGGTGCAGGGACATACCGACAATCAGGGCTCCGACAAGATCAACGACCCGCTGTCTCAGCAGCGTGCTGAGGCCGTCGTGAAGGCCCTCGAAGGCTTAGGCTGCGATCCGTTCAACATGCGTGCCGTCGGTAAGGGCTCTCACGAACCAGTTGCCGACAACGCCACCGAGGCAGGCCGCGCCAAGAACCGCCGCGTGGAGTTCATCAAGAAGTAATATTCATTTCTCCCGCAGAAATAAGAACTGTTTCTGCGGGATTTTTACCAACCAACCCAACAAACAATTTATGAAGAAACTGACATTATCTTTAATGTGCATCGTAGCCCTCATGTTGACGGCCTGCGGTGGTGGAAAGAGCGGCAACAGCGGCTCCAGTAGCGAATCCTCAGAGAACGCCGGCGGGCTCGCCGACGGCAAGTGGCCGGCTTCCGTCTACGACAAGTACGGCATCCCAGAGATCGAGACCAAGGGACGCATCGTGTATACGAGTTTCGACTCCAACGACAATTCCTACCAGTATCAGGTAGATTACAACGGTGTGACCAAGGAGGAGATGCAGGCCTATGTGAAGAAACTGCAGGAGAAGGGCTTCCGTGTGCCCAAGTATACGCAGGAGCGTATCGACAACGGCCGCAGGGATTCCGATGCCCTGTTGTATCTGCCTGGCGAGAAGAACGATATGCGACTCCGTCTGTGCTTCGACTTCGAGAACCCCATGAGTTTCGAGTACTATGCCGACGAGCCCAATCCTGCCTTCGAGGTGATAGAGCGTGACGAGGAGTACTACATTGATTACAACTTCTCCGTGTCGCTCAGTCCGCTGAAGACTCAGGTGGAGAATGAGGGCTCCTTCGACGCTCTGGGCATCAAGGCCGAGGATCTGGCCGGTATCCCCAACGTGCGTGTGGTGAGGATGGATGGTTCCGACACCGGTGGCACGATTTCTGTCACCTTCTTCGGCGACCACCAGTTGGCTGAGGGCGATATGGATGCCGTCCACGACAAACTGGCCGACGTCTTTGAGGCCAAGGGCCTGAAGTGCTATCACACCTTCAGCGGCAAGGAGATGACGGCTTCACAACTGAAGGCCGAGAAGGTCCGCGGTTATGTGGTGGAGAAGGATGGCAAGAAGTTCCAGATGATGGCGATGTCTGACGACCGTATCGGTGACTTCGGCGGTGCCATCGATTTCCGCTTCATGGCTTCAAGAAAATAACGCGATTCGTTGCCTTTGCAACCCAGTTGCACAGAATGTGCCGTACCTTTGCAGCGTGAAACTTATAAAACTGCAAAGATATGGCACATTTACATGAGGAGTGTTGTTCGAGGAGAGGTTCTTCGAGGAGTGAGGAGTGTGGAGTGAGGAGTGAGATTACTTCTGAGCACGAACATGAGCACCATGAACATGAGCACCGTGAGCATCATCATGATCACGAGCATCATCATGATCACGAGCATCATCATCACCATGAGCATTCGCAGAAACGTCAACTTGGACTTATCATTGCGACTGTCATTCTGTTGATCATCGCCGTTCTCATTGAGCATGGAGTATTCTCTCACCTCTTACCTCTCACCTCTCACCTCTCACCATTCTCCCTTCTCCTCATCTACCTCGTCCCCTATCTCTTAATCGGTCACGAGACGCTTCACGAGGCGTGGGAGGGTATCACCCACGGTGATGCCTTCAACGAGCATTTCCTCATGTCTGTGGCCACCATCGGTGCCCTCCTGATCGGTTTCCTCCCCGGTGCCGAGACCGAGTTTCCCGAGGCCGTCTTCGTGATGCTCTTCTTCCAGGTGGGTGAACTCTTCGAGGGTTATGCCGAGGGTCAGAGCCGGAAGAGCATTGCGCATCTGATGGATATCCGGCCGGATGTGGCGCATGTGGAAAACCCGAAGGGCGAGTCAAAAGATGCCAATCCAAATGACGTCCCCGTCGGCTCCATCATCGTCATCCGTCCAGGCGAGAAAGTGCCTCTTGACGGTGTGGTCATAGAGGGAACGTCTGCCCTGAATACTGTGGCGCTGACGGGCGAGTCGTTGCCTCGTGGCGTAGATGTCGGCGACGAGGTGATCTCGGGGTGTGTCAATCTCTCTGGTGTCCTCAGGGTGCGTGTCACCAAACCTTATGGCGAGAGCACCGTCTCGAAGATCATCCGTCTGGTGGAGGATGCCGGCGAGCATAAGTCGCAGAGCGAGACGTTCATCACCCGCTTTGCACGTATCTACACGCCCATCGTGGTCTTTGCCGCTCTGGCCCTCGCCATCATCCCTACACTGTGGAACATCTTTCAATGTTCAATGTTCAATGTTCAATGGATTTATCGTGCCCTGATGTTCCTCGTGGTCTCTTGTCCCTGTGCCCTCGTCATCAGTGTGCCCCTGACCTTCTTCGGTGGCATCGGAGGCGCTTCCCGCAAGGGTATCCTCGTGAAGGGTGCCAACTTCATGGACGTCCTGGCGAAGGTGGATACTGTGGTCTTCGATAAGACGGGCACGCTCACGCATGGGCAGTTCGCCGTCGAGGCGGTGCATTCTAACTCGAGGAAAAATCTCCTCCACCTCGCTGCTCACGTCGAGCACTTCTCCACCCATCCCATCGGTGCGGCATTGCGTGACGCCTTCCCCGACGAGGCTACCGACGGCTGTACGGTCTCTGATGTCGAGGAAATAGCCGGTCACGGCATCCGTGCGAGGGTAAAAATGCTCAATGGTCAATGTTCAATGGTCAATGTCGGCAACACGAAGATGATGGATGCCGTGGGTGCCGAGTGGACGGACTGTGCGCAATGTCACGATGAGCATCGCACGGGTACGGTGATCCATGTGGCCATCGACGGGGCCTATGCCGGACACATCGTCATCAACGACCAGATCAAGCCTGACAGTGCTGAGGCCATCACCTCCCTGAAAGCCCTCGGTGTGCGGAAGACGGTGATGTTGACGGGCGACCGTCGTGAGGTGGCCGAGCATGTGGCCCAGACCCTCGGCATTGATGAGTATCATGCGGAGTTGTTGCCGGAGGAGAAGGTGGAGTTTTTTTCGAGGAATGAGGAAGGAGGAAACAAAGTCGCCTTCGTCGGCGACGGCATCAACGACGCCCCGGTGCTGGCTCGGGCCGACGTCGGTATCGCTATGGGCGGACTGGGGAGTGATGCGGCCATCGAGGCGGCCGACGTGGTGCTGATGGACGACAAACCCTCGAAGATTGCCCTCGCCATCCGTATCGCCCGGCGCACGCTGGCGATAGCCCGTCAGAACGTCGTCTTCGCCATCGGCGTCAAGGTGGCGGTGCTCATCCTGGCCGCTATAGGCATTGCCACGATGTGGCTCGCCGTCTTTGCCGACGTGGGTGTCACCGTCCTCGCCGTCCTCAATGCCATGAGGGCGCTCAGGGTGAAATAAAAGAGATCAAGGGGGGAGTAAGTGCTGCTGGCGGAAGTCAGGTGGTGTGGATGGCGGTATATTCGTTGGGCGACATACCGGTAGCCTCCTTGAACTTCCTCAGGAAGTAACTGCGGTCGCAGAAGCCGCAGTGCTGGGCGATGGCCTCGTTGTTCCACTCCGGATGCTCACGCATCACCCGCTTCGCCTCGTCGACGCGCAGGCTGTTCATCCAGTCGGCATATTTCAGGTGCTGGCTCCTGAGCCATCCGGTGAGCAGGTAGCGCGGCACGTTGAGTTCGTCGGCCACCTGGGGCAACTTGAGGCCGTTGTTCCGGTACTGTCCCAGGCTCACCCACTGCTCTACGGCACGGTCCACGCGACGCAGGTTCTCTGTGTCGAGGGGCATCGACGCTCGGCGCTCGCTGTCGGCCGTCTTGCGCAGGTCTTCCATCATCACCGAGTGCCCGTCGTCGCCCTCGCCTTCGTCTTCGGCCTCCTGCATCCGCGCGGGGCTTGTGCTCACCACGTAACTGCAGAAGCCGTCGATCAGGAAGAACACGCCTCCCAGTATCACGAGGCTGAACACGGCCAGCCACGGACCCTGAAAGAACACGATGAGGGGTATGAACAGTCCCACCACCGGCAGGAAGAAGATGCTGAATTTCATCCAGCGCAACACGCCGTCCATATCGCGGTCGTAGTAGTTGCTCAGGGCGTCGTGCATGGCCTTCAGGTTGGTCAGATGCCGCCACGCATGGTAAAACTGTGTGAAGGCGAAGCAGACGGAGGCCACCCGCTCTGCCAGCCGCCGTTCGGGGGTGTCGCTCAGCAGTGGCTGTCCGTCGGTGACGACGGCGAAGGTCAGGAGTGCCAGCGTCAGCAGCCATGTAGACACGCCGATGTAGATGTCTCGCGGCTCGAGCCGTCGCTGCAGACAGAGGAGGGCGAACGACAGCAGGACGGTGGCAGGGATGAGCAGCGAGAGGTTGAGCATCACGGCCTGCGTCACGCCGTACTCACGCAGTCTGAAGATATACTGCAACAGGAACTGCACGCCGACGACCACCGTCGCACCGAGCATCAGCCAGCGGGAGCGGTTCATCACGCCATTGTTGGTCACTTTCACGGGCAACAGCAGCAGTTTCAGCGTGAGCAGGGCCATCAGGGCGATGGCGGTGAATTGCATTTCTCTCATAATTCTGGGTGCAAAATTACATATTTTTTTTGCTTTTTATACGCTTTTAGTGTGTAAATTTCGAAAAATTACACACCATATTGGCGAAAATTACACACCATTGTTGTAATTTACACACTTTTTTACTCATTTTCGCCTTAACTTTGCAATCGAAATCATAATTCATATAAAAAACGGGTTAATCAAACCGTAAACCAACCATTAAAATATATAAGTAATGAAGAAATTATTGTTTTCTGTTGTCTGTCTATTTGCCATGATGAGTTGTTCGAAGACCGAACTCTATGACCCAGACAACCAATTTGTTCAGGAAGCCGCCAAAACAAATGCTGAGAAAGTGCTCGGGTTCGAGGTCAGCCCGAGCCAGGACTGGTGCTCCACCGTCAGCGGTCAGGTGGTGATTACTGCCGACGCCACCGTCAAGCGCGTCCAACTGCTCGTCGATGTCCTCGAGATCGACGACGAGACAACCCCCTCCTATGTCACCCGCAACGCGATGAAGGTGCTCAACCAGGCTGAGACCAACGGTCAGACCAGCCTGACGCTCTATTACGACGCCCCGAAGGACAATCTCGGGCTCTATGTGGGCTTCATCACCAATGACAGTTACATCCTCCGCAAGGTGGAGAACGGCCAGGCCTCGATCGAAGAGAAGGCCCTCACCAGAGGTGAGAAACTGACCACGGGCTACACCCTGCCCGACGATGTGACATCCTTCACTGTAGCCGGCTCCACAGAGTCGTGGGCTAAGAAGAGGCATGATGCGGACGGGAGTTTCTATGACGACGCTCCGCTCTACTACCTCAACGACTACGACGGTCTGAATCTGGCACCCGGTGCCGACTACTCAACCGACTTCAAGTCGTTCTTCCGCCAGTTTGTGCTCTCCTATCTGCCCAACGGACGTGCGAACGACAATTCAAGCATCGTGCTGAAATCCGGCTCCACCAACGTCAACTGCTACGTCACCACCAACGGCGAAGAGCCCGTCATCCTCACGCCGATGTACAAGTGCGACCATCCGACGGAGTATGGCTTCGAGGTGTACAACTCCGAACTCTACTACTATTATTATAAGGATGAGGAAGTGACGGGCGATTTCGAGACCTTCGTCCACAACCTGCCCAAGTATCAGGCCGTCCCCTTCAACAGGGTGTTCGGCGAGACCGAGGACGATGTGGTCGCCAAGCACGGCTCCTACCTGCTGCTCTATTTCGGCAAAAATGGTAATTACGGCGCCGATGACGAATCCGCCAATGGCACTTCAATGCCTGAGGTCGGTACGAAGGCCGTCAGCAGCATCTTCCCCAAAGGCTATAAGATCGGCTTCATGATCAAGGCCAACACCCCCGCCGACGACGGTAAGAAGCAGGGCGAGATCTACGGCGACGGCCGGCTGAACAACTATATCAACAAATGGGGCAACTTCAAGAGTTCGCTTACGGCCAGTCATCAGAGTCTGAAGACGGACGGTCCGCGCCTCTTCTGGATCAGTTTCAACAACCGCGTGTTCATGACCTGGGAGTCGGGTACCGATGCCGACTTCAACGACGTCATCATCGAGATGGAGGGTGGCAAGGTCATCCCCGACATCCCCGAGCCCGACCTCCACGTCTTCACCTACTGCTTTGAGGATACGAAGGTGGACAGCGACTACGATATGAACGACGTGGTGATCAAAGCCGTCAGGACCAACGAGACCACCATCGAGTACCGTCTTGTGGCCTGCGGTGCCCACGACGATGTCTATGTGCGCGGTCTCAACATCGGCGCCATCCAGGAAAATGTCGAGGTGCACGACCTCTTCGGCGTCAGCGACCACATGACCTTCATCAACACCGACGGCTCCAGTTATCCCTACGTCAGTGCCACGAGGACGGTCAGCAAGGACTTCAGCCTGCTCGACGAGGCACAGCAGCCGTATATCTACGACGCCACCACGGGCGTGGAGGTCCATCTGGCCAAGACCGGTCAGAACCCCTGGGCCATCCTGATCCCCACCGACTTCAAGTATCCCTCGGAGCGTATTTCCGTCACCAAGGCTTATCCGCTGTTCAACAGTTGGGGTGAGGGCTCCATCCTCTCCAACCTCTGGTACAACAGCCCCGACAAATCCAAAGTCCGGTAATCCCTTCCCCTCCTGAGTCAGGAGGGGTGCCCGTAGGGCGGGGTGGTCTGAACAAGGGAATATCCCTCTGCCTCCGCCTGTCTAGGGGGGAGAAAAGGTCACACAGAAATTCACGGAAATCACAGAAAGTGCCTCCGGCACAGGCTGCGCATAGCAAGCGAAGCGTCAAAATTCTGTGATTTCTGTGATTTTCTGTGTGGCATGACCCCCGCCACTTGACTCTCTTGCCGATGCCTGTTTACTCTCATGCTAATGCCTGTTTACCTTGTAAAGGATAGGACTTTATATATATAACCCCCTATACTTTACTCCCTTACCAGGCATCCCTTACTCCCTTACCAGGCATCCCTTACATCTATTACTCGGTGGCGCGGTGGTGCGGTGGTACGAGATTACTCGTTGGCGCGGTGGTACGAGACAAGGTAATCCTGGCAACCCCATAATTGTAACCCGCTACGACGGCGCTGGATGGTACTGCTACAAACTGCCTAAGGAGCATAGCGTCGCCAATGGCTATAAATCCAGTTCGATTGAAGGAGATGTGGTGAGGAAGTTCAATCTTGACGATGCGAAAGGAAGAGTCAGTCAGAGTGGCAATGTGGTTACCGTCACCGACGGGACTGAGAACGGGTGGAAGGCTCTGATAACTTTGGATAAAGTCAGTTTCCCGTTTGATGCAACAGCCCAGGCTCCCACTATTACGAAAATCACGATTCAGAAAGGTGATGAGGAGAAGATAAGCCTGACTGATGCGAGCATCATTAGTCAGAATATCTCCCTCGGGGAAGCAGTTAAGATCGGCCTAAACGCGATTGGTCTTTATACAGGCAATGGTAGTGATGTTCTTTTTATGGGCTGGTTTGTTTCAGCGAACGTGAATGTCAATCAGGCAGGCTTCGATATTACCGTTCCGTTCGCTGGTAGCGGTACAGCGGCTGATCCCTGGCAAATCTCGAAAGCCAGCGACCTGAACCTGTTGGCTAAATGTGTGAATATAGGTCAATATGACTTCAAAGGTGGGTTCTTAAAGCAGACGGCCGATATCAGCATGGAGACAGTCGCCGACTTCCTCCCTATCGGGTGTCTTGCTAATGGAACCCCTGCTATTGGGTTCAACGGTTCGTATGACGGTAACGACAAGACCATCAGCAAACTAACATTTAGGAGTGCGGTAGATCCTGGTGATACTAGTATCCCGTTGCCTGTCGGCCTGTTCGGTCGCGTGGGTACGTCGGGTACCTCTGCCACTATCAGTAACGTGAACCTGTCAGAGTGCGTATTTGATGATGCAAAACTAGTGGCCAACAGCATCAAGGTTGATGGTGTCGGTGGTATCGCTGGAAGGCTCGAAAAGGGCTCTACCATCAGCAATTGTACCGTCAGCAATAGCAAGATTAGTGGCAGTGACGACTGGTGCGCTGTGGGTGGTATCGTAGGTAAACTGGAGGAACCCTTAAAAGTAATAGGCAGTACTCGCGGAGCGCTGGGCACTAGGAGTGTCGTGGTTTACGACATTATGAATTGTACAGTCGACGGCTGTGTCATCAGTAATACAATGACTACGGCCAACAAGACTCTAGACGGCTCTGCACCGCTCGTGAACTATACTGGCGGTATCGTAGGTTTGGCTTCTGGCGGTTCGCTGAGTGGCAACCTTGTGAAGGGGGAGACCACGATCACCTCAGAAATTGACAACGACCAGGTCTGCCCTGTAGGCGCCATCATCGGCGAAGCCTCAACAACTGCGCCCGTCACGACGCTCAATGACAATAAGTACAGGAAGTTTGTTGTGGTGACCCGCAAGAATAGTGCCGGTACGGAGACGAAGGAAAATTATAATGCGCGCGGAACCATCGTTAGCGGAGCGTTTGCAGACATCACCACCAACAGTGGTGCAATGATGGAGGCGTATCCTGTCTCGTTCAGTTGCGTGGCTCCTACAGGGTACACAGTTCCTGACGGCGTGCTGACACTTGGAACGCTTACGCAGGGTACTGATTACTATAGTAAGGACAACGACGGTCTGTATTACTTCTCGCCAGACGACAAGATCTCGGTGACCGTGAATACACCGTTTATCAGCAAGGCGGCAAGTGAAGGCGATATACGGCAGTTGTGCGCCGATCTCAGTAGCCTGACGCTGAACGACGAAGAGACCAACTTCTTGGAGACCAAGACGTTCACCATGCCAGAGGGGAAAGCCGCTGTCAAAGGAACGTTTACGGAATCCGGCAGTTTCATCATCAAGACGAACGGGAAGGAGTGGATGAGTTTCTTCCAGAACCTGGGCGACTATACTGTCAAGGGCTTAAGTAGCGGTGCCAGTGGCACGGGTGGGAGCGTTAACCTATTAGAGTTGCTGACCATCAGCGATATCGACTTCGGCAAGGGTATCGCCACTCTGAAGGATCTCGGAGGCATCTGTTTCCAAGGGGTGCCGATGTTGTTCTATTGTAAGGGTGGCCTGCCTACTCAGTTGCTCTGCAGTCCCGTGACGGGAAAGACGGCTCCGCAGTTCGATCCGCAGTTCAAGGGTGGCATGAGCGACCTGAGTGCGTTTGCCGACCTGTCGGTCTATGTGCTCTTCGGCTCAGAACTGGTGAAGGTCGACCTGAGCGACAGCAAGTTGTTCGACATCTATAAGGCCTTTGTCGCCGCATCGACGAAGTCTGCCACCAGACTGACACTCGTCCGTGACGGAGCGACAGCCATAGACCTCGTTACGACGCCCGACGAAGGCGAGGGCAGGTGGTTCGACCTGCAGGGTCGCCAACTCGACGGCAAGCCCTCGAAGAAGGGACTCTATATCAGGAACGGAAAGAAAGTAATCATTAAATAAGGACAGGAGGAACGACAATGAAGAACAGACTCTATAATGTAATCAAGTTGTGCGTGATGGCCGTGCTGTTGGGCGTGACCGGACAAGTATATGCCCAAAGCACTCCCAGGCTGATCGTCAACGACCTGACGAACGGCTCGGCCACCTGGTATTCGGATGCGGGAAAGACGTCGAAGATCGACGCTGTGCCCTATTCGGCTACGGAGCAGACACTCTATATCGACATCCAGCCGGCAGAGGGCTACTGGACCACCGGCGACGTGCTGAACGGCACGGTGGAGAAGTACGTAAAGCCGTCAGCCGCAGGTACCCGTGTGGGCTCTATCGCACTGGCACAGTATGCACTCACGAAGGCCGACGGTCAGACCTATGCCAAAAACGGTGCCGGCGTGTATCAGGTGACGATACCCGGCATGGGGACGGAGGCGGAGGCCGGTGAGATCACGAAGTTCGTGCTGACGGCCGACTTCTATCCCTATACCGACATCACGGCGAGTGTCGCCGACAAGGAGTTGACCTATAGCGGCGTGGAGCAGAAGGGAGAGACGGAGGTGACCTTCACAGGGCTCCTGACGGGCCACAAGGCTGCCATCACGTATAACCCGGCCAAAGGAACGACGGTCAACACCTATAGCAACGGCAGTTTCGGCACTGACCTGAAGGTGACGGACGACGCGGGTAGCGACGTGACCGTGGGCTATAGCCTGAAGACCACGACGGCGGGTAAGTTGACCATCAAGCCTGCACCACTGACGGTGACGGCCAAAGACAAGACCATCAAGTATGGCGACGAGGCCGCTAACGACGGTGTGACGTACGAGGGCTTCGTGAACAGCGAGACCGCAAGTGTGCTCGGTGGTACGCTCAGTTACGCCTATAAGACGAAGGAAGACGGTAGCGGGGATGCTTACACGAAGACCAGTCCCGTGGGTACCTATTATATTATTCCCTCGGGTCTGACATCCGCCAACTATGATATCACCTTCAAGGCCGGCAAACTGACGGTGAGCAACAGTCCTGTGGTGATCGGCGGCGACGATGATGCCTCGGCTACGGCAACGATTGAGGTCAGTCCGAAGGAATTCACCTATAACGGCAAAGACCAGAAGCCCGAGGTGAAGATCACACTGAAGGACGGCAATAAGGACATTCCTGCTACTGAATACGACGTGAAATACAAGGACGCCAAGGGTACTGCGATGTCCGATACTAAGAACGCCGGCACTTATACCTTGGAGATTGCTAACAAGGAAGGTGCCGACTATGCCTTCAGCGGTAAGACTACCGCCAGCTATACCATCAAGCAGAAGGCGCTGACGTTCACGGCGAAGGCGAAGACCATCGGCTACGGCTCCGAGGCCTCCAACAACGGTGTGGAGTACAGCGGCTTCGTCGAGGGCGAGAGCGAGACGACCGCAGGCGTCTTCAGCGGTACGCTGGCATACACCTATAACAGCAAGGAAGACGGGACGGGCAGCGCCTACACCAAGGAGAGTCCTGTGGGGACCTATTACATCATCCCCAGCGGCCTGACGTCAGGGAACTACGCCATCACCTACAAGGCCGGTGTGCTGACGGTGAGCGACAAGGTGATTGTGATCGGTGGTGACGATGATACGGATGCCGATGCGACAATCAGCGTAAAGCCGACAGAGTTTATCTATAACGGTAAGGATCAGAAGCCCGAGGTGACGATCACGATGAAGGACGGCAAAACGGTCATCTCGGCCAGTGAATACGACGTGAAGTACAAGGACGCCAAGGGTACTGCGGTGACTGAGTCGAAGAACGCCGGTACTTATACCTTGGAGATCACCAACAAGGAAGGTGCCGACTATGCCTTCAGTGGTAAAACAACCGCCAGCTATACCATCAAGCCTGCAGAGCTGAAGGTCACGGCTGAAGCTCAGACAAAGAAGGTCGGCGAGGCCGATCCTGAGCTGACCTATACCTACGAAGGACTGGTGGACGGTGATAAGATCACAGGCGCCCTGACTCGTGATGCCGGTGAAGCCGCAGGTTCGTACGCTATCAAGTTGGGTACACTCACGGCCGGCACCAACTACGCCATCACCTTCACGGGTGCCAACCTGACCATTACCGATGACTCTTCGGTGCCAGAGGAATCTACTTACTACAAAATCACTATTGTCAAGACTGAAGGCGGTAAGGTGAATTCCACTCATGTCAAGGCCACTGTAGGCCAGCAGGTGAATCTGGTGGTCATACCTGATGAGGGGTATGAGATGTCGTCTCTCGTTGTCGTGAACAACAGCGCTAAGACATCTGTCTCCACCGGCATCACCTACGACAAGGACGGCAAGCCGTTCAACTATTTCCTGATGCCTGCCTCTGACGTCACCGTCACGGCCATCTTCTAGAAAGTGAATCAGGATAAGGACTTCAAACAGAATATCTTCATCTTCAGAAACCCATACGGTGAGGTTGTCTCCAATCTACTCTATGCTGAGTCTGGCCAGCAGGTGAACCTGGAAACCAGAATTAAGGATGGCTTCACAAACGTGGTACTCGATGATCTGTATGTCATCAACGAAAAGGGCGAGCAGTTGCAGCTGTTCTACCTCGTGGATCCTATAGAAGGTCCCGTTCATCTTTTCTTCATGAGAGGTGAAAAGGCATACGTGTTCAACAGCTTCAAGGGTACCAACGGCATCGTCGATGAGTCGAATCCCCTGCCGTTAGACATGGATTACGTGTTGTATCTGATCAACAACATCTTTGGCAGCAACTTCCTTAACCTCAACAATGGTGCGGAGGGTGCGCAGGTGGCGATGTCGCTTCTGGCTAACATCCTGGCGAATGTTACTGCGGATGGTGAGTTGTCGGTGAATAAGGGTCCGGAAGATTTGCTCATGGCTCTGCTGAACCTGAAGTCTGGTTGGAAGATCAAGATTGACTTTACCGGTATCATCCAGCTCCTCAATCCGGAGATGTTAGGCTTAGCCAAGGGCGCAACCCTGACGTCGGGTCAGTTCTACGAGTTGCTGACACCGGGCAACCTGGAACTGTTGCTGAACTCAAGTTACAGTCCTCTGCTCATCAAGTCGATTACCGTCGTCGCTCCGGAGACTGAAGATCCCACGGCCATCAGCCGTCTGCAGGCTGACGAAGAGGCTGGCGACACCTACGACCTCAGCGGACGTAAGGTCGACACCAGCACACGACTGCCGAAGGGTGTGTATATCAGGAACGGCAAGAAGATCGTCCTGAAGTAAGGCAAGAGAAAAAGAGAGCCTCCGCCAGACTGTTTCTGACGGGGGCTTTCTTTTTTGTGATCACTCTGACGGATTAGTAGGCGTGGTCGGTCTTGATCTCCTCCCTGTCGAGTTTCTTGCGGTCGATAGCGCGCCAGCAGTAGACGATGTAAGCCAGCACGAAGGGAACGAGCAGAGAGACGTAGAACATCGTGCGGAGGGTGAACTCACTGGAGCACGAGTTGACCATCGTCAGCGACGACTGGAGGTCGGCCGTAGAGGGATAATAGGCCGTGTGGTTCCACGCTGAGCAGAGCAACAGAGCCAGCACCGTGAGTACCGTGCCGATACCTGCTGGCCAGATACCGTCGAGCGTGAAGAGTGATGAGTGAGGAGTGGAGGATTTGCTACCGCGCAGTAATTCTGTGGCAATTCCCCAAAGGACGAGCACCACGCCGATGAGCAGGATCACCAGCAGATACCACATGTCGAGGAAATTGTTCAGATACTTGTACGGCTCCATGTAGATGAATCCCTCGTCGTTGTAGGCGTAGCCGTCTTTCAGTAACAGGTGGACGAGATAGGCCACGAAGAAGATGACAAAGGGCACGGCGGAGCCGACGAGTCGGACTCGGCCACGGGCGCGGATGTCCTCGTCGTTGATGTTGTTGATGACATAGAGGATGCCCAGCGTACGGGCCAGGAACACCACCGCAAAGCCGAAGATGAGTACCCAGGGGTTGAGGAGGGCATCCAGTCCGTGAGAGGCATTGGCCCAGCGCGAGATGATCGGCGTGACGGCCGTCGGGTCGATGAGGTTGTCCTTCTCCACGATGAAGTTCGAACCCTCGAAGAAGGTGGCGACGGCACCGCCTAAGAGCAGGGGGCCTAAGATGCCGTTGAGCGTGAGGAAGAACTGGAACGTGCGCGGGCCGAGGAGGTTGCCGATCTTGTTCTGGAACTCGTAACTCACGGCCTGGAGCACGAACGTGAAGAGAATGATCATCCAGAGCCAGTAGGCACCTCCGAAACTCGTCGAGTAGAAGAGGGGATAGGAGGCAAAGAAGGCTCCGCCGAAGGTGACGAGGGTGGTGAAGGTGAACTCCCATTTGCGGCCTGTGGAGTTGTACACGAGCCTCCGGCCCTCTGCTGTCTGTCCTAAGGAACGGGCCACGGAGTTGGCACCCTGCACAAACAGTAGGAATACTAATATCGCACCAAGCAGTGCTACGACGAAACACCAGTAGTGCTGTAGGAATTCGTATGTCATAGATTTACTGATTTACGATTTACTGATTTACGATTTGTGGATTTATTTCTCGTATTCGGGTCCTTTCTTGATCTGCTTGAGCAGGATGTTGATCTCGACGGCCAGCATCGTGGTGAAGAGAATCAGGAAGAGGAAGAAGGTGATCATCACGCTGGAGGAGTGGAGGTCGCTGACAGCGGCCCAGGTGGGTAGCATATCCTGGATGGTCCAGGGCTGGCGTCCGAACTCAGCCACGAGCCAGCCACTCTCGGAGGCGATATAGCCCAGTGGGATGAGGGCAATGGCCACCCAGTAGTGCCATTTGGGCAGGCTCTCGATGGAGCGCTTCTTCCAAAGGGCCTTGGGGTACTGGTAGGCGCCGGCGAGGACAACGGCGAAGAAAAGGATGAACAGGCACCCCATGCCGACCATGATGCGGAAAGCCCAGAAGTTGACGGGGATGAAGGGCACGATATCGTGCTTGTCCTTGATGTAGCCGTAGCCGAAATAGGGCATGTTCTCCTGGAGCACCTTCAGGTGGGCGCTCGCTGTCTCACCACCGTCGCTGGAGTTGAACTTCGCCTGACGGTATGCTGCGAGAGCGGTGATGGCTTTCTTGCCACGCTCGATCTTCTCGTCGACAGAGGGCTCTACGGTGCCGTCAGGACGGGTGTAGCCGTTGAGGATGTCGTTGATGCCCGGCACGAATCCGTGGGGGTCGTTGGTGGCCATCATGGACAGACCGTAGGGAATGTCGATCTTCAGGGGTGCCGACGCCTCGTTCTGATAGTCTGGCTGACAGAAGGGATTCACCCAGGCGACAGCCGTCAGACCCTGATCCGTTCCGCCGTTATAAAGCGCTTCCATAGCGGCGAGTTTCATAGGTTGCACTTCTGCTACGTCCATTCCCGACTTATGGCCAGTGACAGCGGCGAGGAGGGAGGCTACCAGTCCGACAGCCGCACCGATCTTCAGGCTCTCGACGGCGAGTCGTGTCTCGCGCTTCTTCATCAGATACCAGCAACAGACGCCCACACAGAACACGGCTCCGATGATCCAGGCCGAGGTGACCGTGTGGCAGAACTTCGAGACGGCGAACGGGGAGAGGGCGACGTCGAAGAACGACACCATCTCGTTGCGCATCGTGTCGGGGTTGAACTCACACCCTACGGGATACTGCATCCAGGCATTGGCCACAAGGATCCACCAGGCGGAGATGGTGGCACCAAGTCCTGTGAGCCAGGTGGAGGCGAGGTGGAAGCCCGGCGACACCTTCTTCCAGCCAAAGTACATCACGGCCACGAAGGTGGACTCCATGAAGAAGGCGACGATACCCTCGACGGCCAGCGGGCCACCGAAGATGTCACCCACGAACCAGGAGTAGTTAGACCAGTTGGTACCAAACTCGAACTCGAGGATGATACCCGTGGCGACACCCATCGCGAAGTTGATGCCGAAGAGTTTCTGCCAGAACTTGGCGGCATCACGCCAGAAACCGTCCTTCGTACGGTAATACTGGGTCTCCACGATTCCCATGATGACTGCCAATCCCAGCGTGAGCGGGACGAACAGCCAATGATAGATTGCCGTGAGGGCGAACTGCGCCCTCGACCAGTCGATGGTCCCGGCATCAATGGATAAGAAGAGGTTTTGAAGCATAGATATTGATGTTTTTAGGGGTTTTTAGGGGGATTAGGGTAATTAGGGAGATTAGGGTCGTTAGGGGGAGGCTCGCTCGACGAGCGAGCCTGCCACATAGCCGGCTTCGTCGCCTCCGGCATGTTCCTTCAGGAAGTTGGGGAAGAAGAACACTTTGAGGATGGCGAAGATAATGAAAAGTTTGATGAGGATAATGGCCCACAGCGTCTTGCCGAGGCGCATCGAGCGGAAACCATCGTAATAGAGGTCAAAGGCTCTGTGCAGGAAACTGTCCTTTTGCATAGATAATCTTTTGCAATGACACCGCAAATATAGATATTTTAATTGAATTGGCCAAACAATTATTAAAAAACTTTGCGTTTTCAGAGGAAATGAGTATCTTTGCACCCGAATTATAAGAGAAAAACAGACATGAAGAGATATGTGATGCCCTTGATGGTTGTGTTGATCCTCGCCCTGATAGCAGGAGCGGTGTGGCTCTTCATGAACCTGCAAGAGCAGAAACAGCGGAATCAGGATATGCAGGAACTCGCTGCTCTCGACAAACAGGAGATGGAGAACGAGTACGAGCGCTTCGCCCTGCAATACAGCGAGATGAAGACACAGATCAACAATGACTCCATCGTCGCGCAACTCACGCAGGAGCAACTGCGTACCCAGCAGTTACTGGAGGAACTGAAGAAGGTGAAGGCTGATGATGCCCGTGAGATAGCCCGTCTGAAAAGGGAACTCGCCACCGTCCGGGCCGTACTGCGTGACTATGTGATGCAGATAGACTCGCTGAACCGTCTGAATGAGAACCTGAAACGCGAGAACACCCGGGTGACGGCAGAACTCGAACAGCGTACCCAGCAGGTCGTGGGTCTGAGCAGTGAGAAGGCCTCGCTCTCGGAGAAGGTGGCTATCGCCGCTCAACTCGATGCGACGAACATCAGCCTGACACTGCTCGACAAGAAAGACAGGGCGATGAAGAAGCCGAAACTCAAGGACTGCCGTAAGATGCAGGTCGGCTTCACCATCTCGCGTAACGTGACGGCCGCTAATGGTAACCGTACGGTCTATGTACGCATCCAGAATCCGGGTGGCAACGTGCTGGGCGGTGGGGGAACATTCCCCTATGAGAATCGGAATATCGAGTGCTCGGCCCGTAAGGTGGTGGAGTATACGGGCGAGGAGACGAACGTGTCTGTCTATTGGAGCGTCACCCAGATGCTCGAGAGCGGACAGTACCGCGTCAGCATCTTCGCCGACGGACACATGATCGGCTCCAGGACGTTTAACTTTGAGTAAAAGGTGAAAAGGTGAAACATCAAAAAACGAAATAGATAATATATGGATTGGAGAAAAATCGTTAAGGTCAAAAGGGGGGTGAAATGGATATTGCTTTTTCACCTTTTCGCCTTTTTACCTTTTCAAATTTCTGCTCAGCGTTTGCTGACGCTTGACAGTTGCCGGCAGATGGCATTGCGCTACAACAAGCAGATGGGCGTGGCGAAGGTGAAGCAGGATGTAGCGGAGAATCTCCGTAAGTCTGCACGCACGAAGTACCTGCCCCACGTGAGTGCCATCGGCACGTATCAGTATACCAGTAGGGAGATCTCCCTGCTCAACGACCATCAGAAACAGGTGCTACCCCACATGGGTGATGCGATGGTGGGTGGTCTGCAGGCTGACTTCGCCCAGATGTCGAGTCATCTGCCCATGGAGAACATCGATCTGATGTTGACCACGATGGGTATCAAACTGGAAGACCTGAAGAACATGAGTGACGCAGAGATGCAGAAGATCGGCGGACAGTTGAATGGCCTCGGACAGGGGCTCGTTGATGCCCTCGATACCGACACCCGACATCTCTTCGCCGGATCGGTGATGGTGGTGCAACCCGTCTTCATGGGTGGAAGCATCATCGCCCTGAACAAGATGGCGGACATCAACGAAGAGATGCAGGACAACTCTGCGGAGGCCCGTCGCCAGGCTACACTCTATAATACCGACAAGGTGTACTGGCAGGTGGTGTCGCTGAAGCATAAACAGCGTTTGGCTCAGAGTTTCCTCGATCTGGTGACGAAACTCTCTTCCGATGTGAATAAGATGATCAACGAGGGCGTGGCCACTCGTAGCGACGGCCTTTCTGTAGAAGTGAAGGTGAACGAGGCAGAGATGACCCTTCAGAAGGTCAACGACGGACTCGTGTTGTCGAAGATGCTGCTCTGCCAGACGATCGGACTCCCCATCAACGAGGCTATCACACTGGCTGACGAAGATAATGAGAACATCGCCGTGGTGGCACTGACGCCGGAACTCGACGTAGCGACGGCCGTGTCGAACCGTCCTGAGTTGAAGATGCTCGAGGGTGGGGTGAAACTGACCAAGCAGTTGACGAACGTGCTCAAGGCCGGCAATCTGCCGATGGTGGCACTGACAGGCGGTTATGCCGTGACGAACCCCAGCCTGGTCAATGGCTTCCAGCGCAAGTTCCAGGGCTTCTGGAATGTAGGTGTCTTGGTGCGTGTGCCCATCTGGAACTGGGGCGACGTGATGTATAAGGTGCGGGCCTCAAAGGGTGCCACCAGCATCGCTTCACTCGAGTTGCAGGAGGCCCGTGAGAAGATCGAGTTGCAGGTGAACCAGAACACGTTCCGCGTGAACGAGGCGAATAAGCGACTCACGATGGCTCAGACGAACATCGCCCGTGCCGATGAGAACCTACGTACCGCTAACCTGGGCTTCCAGGAGGGTGTCATCAGTCCTACCACTGTGATGGAGGCTCAGACAGCCTGGCTCCAGGCACAGTCGCAGAAGATCGACGCGGAGATTGACGTCCGCCTCTCGCAGGTAGACCTCCAGAAATCCCTCGGAACATTGGAATAAACAAAAAAATAATATATTATGAGCGCAAAAAGTCAACATAACAACATTCTGCTCGCCATTGCTGGTTTCGTAGCAGTCGTGATTATCGTGGCACTGATCGGATTCCTCGCCCTTGACCGCGATGTGGATGTCATTCAAGGTCAGGTGGAGGTCACTGAGTACCGTGTGTCAAGTAAGGTGCCTGGTCGTATCCTTGAACTCCGTGTGAGTGAGGGTGACTATGTGAAGGCTGGTGATACCCTTGCCATCCTCGATGCCCCTGAGGTGCGTGCCAAGATGGAGCAGGCCCGCAGTGCCGAGAGTGCTGCCGCCGCCATTGAGTTGAAAGCCCAGAACGGTGCCCGTAAGGAACAGATCCAGGGCGCCTATAGCGTGCTCCAGCAGGCCAAGGCCGGCTACGAGATCGCAGAGAAGTCGTACCAGCGCATCCAGCGTCTCTATGACGAGGGGGTGATGAGTGCCCAGAAGCGCGATGAGGTCTACGCCAACTACAAGGCGATGGAGGCTCAGATGAAGGCTGCTCAGAGCCAGTACGACATGGCTGTCAATGGTGCCCGTATGGAGGACAAACTCGCCGCTGCTGCCCAGGTAGGCCGTGCAAAGGGTGCTGTGCAGGAGGTGAACAGTTATATCCACGAGACGGTGCAGATTGCCCAGAAAGAGGGTGAGGTGGCCAATATCTATCCGAAGGTTGGTGAACTTGTTGGCACTGGTTCTCCCATAATGTCGATTGCTGTGATGGATGATATGTGGGGCACGTTCAATGTGCGTGAGGATCAACTCAATGGTATGAAGGTAGGGACAGAGTTCACAGCCTTCGTGCCTGCCTTTAACAAGGATGTCAAGATGAAGGTCTATTACTTGAAGGATCAGGGCTCATATGCTGTCTGGAAGGCTACTAAGGCCAATGGCCAGTATGACCTGAAGACCTTCGAGGTGAAGGCCCGTCCGGTGGAGAAACTCGACGGTCTCCGTCCTGGAATGTCGCTGATTCTCAAGAATTAGAGAATTCAAAACAAGGATGAAGTATCTCAGACTGATCTTGACGGTTGCAAGGCGTGAATGCAAGATTCTGTATGTGAATCGCATTTACTTCTTCAGTATGGTGATATTCCCGCTGTTGACGATGGTGTTCTTCACTTCGCTGATGACTGACGGACTGCCACAGGATATGCCCGTGGGTGTCGTCGACCTCGATAATACCTCTACCAGCCGTTCGCTGGTACGGAGACTCGACGGTTTCCAGAACTCTGAGGTCGTGGCCCATTATCCATCGGTAGCCGAGGCACGCCATGCCATGCAGAAGAACGAGATCTATGGTTTCCTATACATTCCTAAGGGTACGACAGACGGCTTACTCTCTGCCCGCAGGCCCCAGGTGTCCTATTACTACAGTCAGGTGTCGCTGGCAGGTGGCTCAATGGTGATGAAGGACTTGAAGACAGTCTCCACACTGGGTTCTGCTGCTGTGGGTCAGGCCACGATGCGGGCCAAGGGCTTCACGCCGGAACAGATACAGGCGTTTCTGCAGCCCATCAGGATTGACCTCCATCAGGTGGCCAATCCCTGGGGAAGTTACAATGTTTATCTCTCTACCGTCTTCGTACCTGGTGTGATGATGCTGTTCATGTTTCTTGTCTCTGCCTATTCGCTGGGTATGGAGTTGAAGTTCGGACGAGGTAAGGAGTGGCTCAACAAGGCAGATGGAAACATCGTCGTCGCCATTCTGGGTAAGTTCCTGCCGCAGGCATTGGTGTTCCTCGTACTTATCTTCTTCTACGAATACTACATCTACAGTGTGCTAGAATTCCCCCATCAGGGCGGCCTGTGGAAGATCACCCGTCTGGCCCTGCTCGAGGTGTTTAGTTCCATTGGCTTTGGTATCTTTGTCTTCGGGCTGATGCCATCGCTGCGCATGTCGATGAGTATCTGCTCGCTGTGGGCCATGCTCGGCTTCTCCATGGCAGGATCGGCCTTCCCCATGATGGGCATGGACGGCCCGCTACAGTCACTCACGTGGCTCTTCCCACTGCGCCATTATTACATGCTCTATCAGATTACGGTGTTCAACGGCTTCCCGCTGCTCGATGCCTGGTTCCATTTCGTGGCGCTTGTGGCCTTCGCACTGATGCCGTGGTTCGTCATTCACAAGATTAAAAACGCAATGCTCACCTATGTTTATATTCCGTAAGATATACAGATGGCTTCAGGATGCTGCCTACGTGTGGCGTTTTGAGATGAGTCAGGTGATACGTGACGAGGGCGTGCTGCTCTTCTGTCTCGTCGTGCCATTGCTGTATCCTATGCTCTATTCGTGGATCTATAATAATGAGGTAGTGCACGAGGTGCCAGTGGCGGTTGTTGACCTGTCCCACTCCCACCAGTCGCGCCAGTTCATCCGTATGTGCGATGCCTCTCCCGATGTCCGTGTGGCCTATTATGCCGTCGACCTCGACGATGCCAGGTCGCTTGTTAGTCGGCAGGTGGTCAAGGGCATCTATTTCATCCCGGAAGACTTTGCGACCCATCTGAACCGCTTGGAACAGGGCACCATCAGCGTCTATTGCGACATGGCCCTGATGCTCACCTATAAGGCCATCTATCAGACGGCGATGGCTGTATCCCAACAGATGGGGGCAGAGATACAGAAGAAACTGTCTGGCAATTATACCGTTCGTGAAGACTTGGTCACCACCAGCCCCTTGGATGTCAAGGAAGTGGCGATGTTTAATCCCCAGGGCGGCTACGGTACATCCATCCTGCCTGCCGTACTCATCCTGATTGTCCAGCAGACGCTTGTGCTGGGCATTGGCCTGGCGGCAGGAACGGCCCGTGAGCGGAACCGCTACAGCGATATTATCCCCTTCCATGTGTGCTATTCTTCCGTGGGGCGTGTCGTTTTCGGAAAGGCCCTGTGCTATGCGATGGTTTATGCCGTCATGGGCGCCTTCCTCATCCTGGTCGTACCGCGTATTTTCCATTTCCTGCAACTTGCAGCCTGGCAGGACTTGCTGGCGATGATGATACCCTATGTGCTGGCCTGCGTCTTCTTTGGCCTTACCGTATCCTGTCTGGTCCACTACCGCGAGAACGTCATGTTGCTCGTGGTGTTCCTCTCGCTGCCACTACTGTTCCTGAGCGGTATTTCGTGGCCACAGTCCGCCATTCCGGGTTACTGGCAGGGTATCTCCTGGCTCTTTCCCAGCACCTTCGGCGTGAGGGCCTATACGCGAATGAATTCGATGGGGGCTACATTAGGTGATGTTATCTTTGAGGTGCGTGCCCTTTGGGCTCTCACGGTATTTTATCTCGTGACGGCTTGTATTGTGTATGGTTTTGAGATGCGCCAGACACGACGACATGCTCAGGAGCGCCTCGCCCATCTGCGTAAGAAGCGTGAGATCCGTCTCCAGATGAAGGCTAAGAAATCATAAATAAAGGTGAGTCAGACGGCTCACCTTTTTATTTATGATACAAGAAAATTAGGAGTTTTTCATACCGACGATCTTCGTCTTGGGCTGTTCTTTGTTACGACGGTTGACGACGGTGATGACCGCCTGGGCCAGATTGATGAAGGCAAGGCCTGTGGCGGTGTCGCTGCTCAGAGCGGCTGGCGTGCCAGCATCGCCATTGTCGCAGATGCTCTGTACCAGCGGAATCTGGGCCAGCAAGGGAACGCTCATCTCTTCGGCCAGTTGCTTGCATCCTTCTTTGCCGAAAATGTAATAACGGTTCTCGGGGAGTTCGGCAGGCGTAAACCAAGCCATATTCTCAATGAGGCCGAGGATGGGTACGTTGACTTTCTCGTTGCGGTACATGTCGATGCCTTTGCGGGCATCTGCAAGGGCCACCTGCTGTGGCGTACTGACGATAACGGCTCCTGTGATAGGAAGGGTCTGTAAAAGTGTCAGGTGTATGTCGGATGTACCTGGCGGGGTGTCGAGGATAAAGTAGTCGAGGTCACCCCAGTCGGCATCGGCAATGAGTTGCTTGAGGGCACTCGTAGCCATGCCACCACGCCATAGGGTGGCTGTGGTCGGGGAGACGAAGAAACCGATACTCAGTAACTTTACACCATACTTCTCAATGGGACAGATCAGGTCGCGTCCGTCTTTCTTGACTGCATAGGGTCGCTCGTCTTCCACATTGAACATCTTAGGCATGGAGGGACCGAAGATGTCGGTATCGAGCAGTCCTACCTGGTAGCCCAGACGTGCCAATGCAATGGCGAGATTGGCAGAGACAGTGGACTTGCCGACGCCCCCCTTGCCACTGCTGACAGCGATGATGTTCTTCACACCCGGCAATAGTTGTTCTACTTCAGGGCGGGGCTTCGATTTGAATTCTGTCACAATCTCGATCTCGATGTCGCTGTAGGTCTCTCCACGCCTGACGGCCTCTTCTTTGCAATGATAGCGGATGGCGGCTTCGGCGGCTTTGACCGTAGACTTCAGGAAGGGGTCTGTGTCGCGTGGGAACTCAAGGACGACTTTCACCCGCCAAGGTTCTCCCTCCGTAGAAGGGGCTGACACCGCGGGGGTGTCAGCCACCATCTGGCTCTCTACGAGATTCTTCTTCGTGCCGGCATACGTCACCGTGGCCAGCGCGTCCATGATTATCTTGGGATATAACTGCATTAAACTATAATCAATATTTACTTTTCTTGATAGCCAGTGATACTCTTCCAGTCCTTATGGGCAATGTAGATGGGCAGACTGCCACGTGGAATGATATAAACTGGCATGCAACCCTTGAACGTGCTCTTGGAGATGGATGGCGGGGCTGGTGTGTGGAGGATGACTTCCTTGAGTGATACACACTTGGCAAAAGCCGAGCCACCGATCTTCTTCAGTGCCGTGGAGAGGTCGACGGAGGTGAGCATGGTACACTCCAGGAAGGCGTCGCTTCCGATAGAGGTGACACCGACGGGGAGTTTGATGCTCTTTAGCGATGAGCACTTCTCGAAGGCATCATCACCGATGGTGGTCAGAGATACGGGCAGGTCGATTTCTTGGAGGGATGCACACTCCTGAAAGGCCTCCGTGCCAATTTTCTTGATAGAATTAGGCAAGGTGATGTGGCGGAGGGCACTGCAACGGTAGAAAGTCTTACTGTCTATCTCAGAGACCATGCCGTTGATGGCGACGCTGTCGAGTGTGACACATCCTTCGAAGGCACTGTTGCCAATGCTCTTCACCATGTTGGGGATGACAATCTCGCGCAGGCTCGAACACTCCTCGAAGGCATCAGAGCCAATCTTTGTCAAGGAGAAAGGCAACTCGATCATAGCCAGACTCTGGCATTTCTCAAAAGCGTTGCTTCCGATGGTCTTGATGGTAGCGGGCAGACTGATGCCTCTGAGGCTGGTACAACCAGAGAAGGTTTTTGCGTCGAGTTCGTCGAGGCTACCCTGAATGGATACGCTGTCTAGTGAGACACAGTTCTTGAATACGCCACTGCCAAGTTTGGTAAGTGCGTCAAAATTGGCGGTAGTAAGACTCTTACAATCCTGAAAGGCGTTGCTGCCGATTTTCTGGATTTTGCTCAAGTCGATTTTTGAAAGGTTCTGACAATCTTCAAAGGCTGAGTTGCCTATCTCTTCGAGACTCTCTGGCAGTTCGATTTCCGCCAGGTTCTTACAGTCGTGGAAGGCATCGCTACCGAGACTCTGCAGACTCTCAGGCAAGGTGATGTTGCTGAGGCTCTCACAACCCTTGAAGGTAGAGTTGTTGATTTTCTTGAGTTTGGCAATGATATTGATAGTGGCAAGGGCGTCGCAGTCATTGAAAGCCTGTGCTCCCAGTTCGGTGACACTCTCCGGAATCTCTATCTCCTTAAGTGCCTTACAGCCCTCGAAAGCCTCACTACCAATGGCTTTAATACCCTTTGGCAGGGTAACTGATGATAGGTTCTCGCACCTCTGGAAGGCTTGGCTTTCAATCTCCGTGACGTTTTCGGGAATGTTAATTCCTGACAGCGACTCGCAGTCTTCAAAACAGTTCTTGCTGATAGTTGTCAGATTGGCCGGGAGAATCACTTTCTCCAACTTCTTGGCACCTGACAATAAGCCGTTAGGTAGAGTCGTTGTTGCTAAGGCAGATTTACCTTCAGTGAAGACGGCTTCTGAGAGGTCGAGACTGGTGACCAAGCACTCACCCTTCTTCTCGTTGGCCTTCGTGCGGTTGACAATCTGTTGGAGCAGTTTGACGTCAGCGCCATTGAGCGGACCGCTGATCTTCAACTCGGATATCATGAATTTCTCACTGTTCTCGATTTGCTTCGAGAGTAGTCCAACGGAATCCACCGTTACGTTCTTGGTTTGTGCTGAGGCCAGTAGGGGAAGTACGGCCAGAAGCATAGTGATGAGTCTTTTCATAATGCTTTTATTTTGATTTTTCTAGTGAACTACGTTTTGAGCGGTGATAACTGCGATAGTCGTCGAGTTCTATCTCCACATCAGGCTCTTCGAGTATGCCTGCACTGGGCAACTGCCATTTCATGTATTTGATGTTCAGTCCGCGGGCTATCCACATCGACTCGTAGTAGGTCTGAATGGCTCGGGCTTCGGAGTACGCTGAGTTTTCTGAATGCTCAGAATAGAGATCCTCTGTCCTCAACAGGAGGGGCAGGTGATTCTTCTCCACCATGTAGGTGGTATAGGTAAAGAGGAAGTTTGAGTCGGTTTTCAGGTGGACGATGCCACCATCAATGAGGAACTTGCGATAGCGCTCCATGAAGTAGGTCGAAGTGAGACGCTTGCGGGGGTTCTTCATCTGTGGGTCGCTGAAGGTGAGCCAGATCTCCTGCACTTCGTCCTCTGAGAAGAAGCGTTCAATGATTTCTATGTTTGTACGGAGAAAGGCGACATTCTTCAGCCCCTCGTTGATGGCCTGGGTGGCACCAGTCCACATGCGGGCTCCCTTAATGTCGACACCGATGAAGTTGATATCTGGGTAGAGTTTGGCCAACTCGACGGTGTACTCGCCCTTACCACAACCCAGTTCGAGAATGATGGGGTTCTGGTTATGGAAATACTGTTCGCGCCAGTGCCCCTGCATCTCAAAGGGAACATGTTCCACTACCGAATAAGGGTACTGGAACACGTTCTCATAAGATGCCATATCGGCGAATTTCGCCAGTTTGCCTTTGCCCATGTATTACTCAATGACAACCGTTGTCCAGCCGTGCTTGTCCTCAATCTCACCGTACTGAATACCGCGGAGGGTGTCGAAGAGTTTCTTAGACATCGGGCCTGGCTTCTCACCGAAGGAGTAACGCTTGCCCGTATCGAGGTCGTCAATATAGGAAATAGGTGAGATGACGGCTGCTGTTCCGCAGGCACCAGCCTCCTCGAAGGTCTCGAGTTCCTCCTCGGGGATGGGGCGACGTTCCACCTTCATGCCAAGATCCTCTGCCACCTGCATCAGCGACTTGTTGGTGATGGAGGGGAGAATTGAACTGGACTTCGGAGTCACGTAAGTGTTGTTCTTGATACCGAAGAAGTTAGCGGCACCGCACTCATCCATATATTTCTTCTCCTTGGCGTCGAGGTAGAACTCGCAGGCATAACCCTTCTCGTGGGCCAGGTTGTTGGCGAAAAGGGATGCTGCATAGTTACCACCTACCTTATATTTTCCTGTACCGAGAGGAGCACTGCGGTCATAGTCGCGGATAATCACATACGGATTAGCAGCGAAGCCTCCCTTGAAGTATGGGCCTACGGGCGTGACGAAGATGAGGAAGCAGTACTCCTTGGAAGGATGAACGCCCACCTGTGCACTCGTTCCGATGAGTAGCGGACGGATATAGAGGGTGGCACCGCTCTCGTAGGTGGGAATCCACTCCTGATTCAGACGAACGACCTTCTTCACCATCTCTGTAAACAACTCTGTGCTAACCTCAGGCATCATGATGCCACGACAGGTACTCTGCAGACGGGCTGCATTCTCGTCGACACGGAAGATGCGTACCTTGCCGTCGGGGCAACGGTAGGCCTTCAGGCCTTCGAATGCCTCCTGACCATAGTGCAGGCAGGTGGCTGCCATGTGCAGGTTCAGATACTCGTCGGAGCATACTTCGATTTCGCCCCATTTGCCGTCGCGATAGTAGCAACGTACATTGTAGTCAGTCTTCATGTAGCCGAACGACAGACTACCCCAGTCTAAATTCTTCATATCAGTTTAATCTGTTAAAGTTTCGATTCTGCTTGCAAAAGTACAACTTTTGTGTCGTATTCACAACAAAAACGGCATAAAACTTATTTTTCAGCAAGGATTTTCTTGATTTCTTCGTCCGTCTTTGTCAGTTTGTCCTTACAGAACTTAATCAGTTCCTGTGCTCTTTTCAGTTGCTCGGAAAGTTGGTCGACGTCGAGTTCGTCGTTCTCCATCTTAGTGACAATGGACTGAAGTTCTGCCATCGCCTTTTCGTATTTCTGCTCCTTATCCATAATTTTTATGATGATATGACTTTAGAATGTATGGTGCCCTTGGCCAGTCTCGTTTCTATCTCATCACCGGGTTGGAGTGTGCTCACATCTTTCACAGCCTTGCCCTGATGGAGGGTGATGCTGTAGCCACGAGCGAGTAAAAGAGAGGGGTCGAGGGCTTTCGTCTTCTCCTCTATCAGTTGCAGATGGTGTTGCTCGGCCATCAGATGACGGTCGATCAGGATCGGAATCCTTTCTTCTGCCGAATGCAATCTGGCCTGGTTCTCGACAATGCGCTGTTGGATTGCAGAGAGCATGCGGTTGCTGAGAGAGTCGATCTTGGCCTCCTGTCGAGTCTTTACCATGGAGAACAGTTTTGGCAGTATCTCCTGAACCGTAACCAGTCGTAGTTTCATCGTGGAGAGTTTCTGCTGGGCATAGTGGGTAATCAGACTCTGTGCTCCGTCGATGGTGTCGAGTACGCCTTTCAGATGGTCTATCAGTAGGGCTGCTGCCGCTGTTGGTGTCTTGACCCGTATGTGGCTGACCATATCGAGAATGCTCTCGTCACGGTCGTGGCCGATGCCCGTGATAATCGGTAGGGGGAAGTTGGCGACGTTCTCAGCCAGTTCGAGGGTGTCAAAGCCGCTCATGTCGCTTGTGGCACCGCCACCTCGGATGATGACGACGCAGTCGAATGGGATATCTGAGTCCTCTGAGTATTCAGGGTTTTCATAACATTCTGAGAAGATTCTCCCGAGGGCAGCGATGATGCTTTGGCTTGTGCCTTCACCTTGCATGACGGCAGGGAAAAGTTGCGTGTGGAACTTAAAGCCGTAGGTGTTGTCGTCCAGTTGATGACTGAAATCGCCATAGCCTGCTGCCGTCTGGCTTGATATCACGGCTATACGCTGACAGAACAAAGGCAATCGCAGTTCTTTTTGCAAATCAAATACTCCCTCCTCTTTTAACTGTCGGATTATTTCCTGGCGTTTGCGGGCCATGTCGCCGAGTGTGAAGGTAGGGTCGATATCCGTTACTATCCATGAGAATCCGTAGGCTTCATGAAAATGGGGGTAAACCTTTAACAGAACTTTCATTCCGGCATGCAGATGTTGGCTTGTGGCTCGTTCGAAGTATGGACGTATGACCATCCATTTGGGGGCCCAGCATTTGGCTGAAGCCTTGGCGATAGGGGTTGCACTTTGTTCGTCTTTTTGGATGAGTTCCATATAACAGTGACCTCGACTTTCCCTACATTCCGACAACTCAGCCTCTACCCAATACTCATTGGGCATCTCGCACTCAATCACCTCCTTTACCAGTCTGTTGAGTTCGTAGAGGGTTATGTGTTCGCTACTTTTCACCTTTTCGCCTTTCCTATCATATAGGCTCGCCAGAAGTTGGGTACGCCATAGCCAAAGATGTTGTCGGGCTTGTTGTAATTGCTACTGGTTTGTCGTATCAGGTCGATGATCTCAAAAGCCGTCTTCTCAGGCAGTGCCTGCCACAGACATGCTACAAGGCCTGTTACCAGTGGGGTGGAGAATGAGGTGCCCATATCTCTGACAATGCTGCCACGCCCTGATATCAGCGATGCCGGACTGCCGAGGGCCATGACGTCTGGCTTCACACGGCCGTCCTGGGTGGGACCCACACCACTGAATGGGGCATTCTTTTTCTCCATATTCACGGCTCCCACCGTAATGATGTCGTACGCATCGGCAGGAAAGGCGATTTTCTTCCAGGGACCCATACCGCTGTTGCCTGCCGAGTTGACGAGGATCATACCTTTCTTTGCGAGCATTGACGCTGTACGGCTAATCAGGGCAGTCTTGCCGTCGAGGTCGTGCTGGTGATAGTAGTTGGGTATGTCGTAGTCATTGTAGCCGAGGCTGGAACTGATGATATCTGCACCTACGGAGTCAGCAAATTCGGCTGCCATAGCCCAATAGTCTTCTTCTACGGGTTGCTCTGTCTGCTGATCCTCGCATCGCAGCAACCAGTAGCGGGCTTCTGGCGCTGTGCCTATAAGTACTTCTGGCTCGTTGGTAGCCATGGCTGAGAGTACTTTCGTTCCATGATCAGTCTCCTGATAGAAATACTGACTGTTGGGGTAGACAAAGTCTTTCGTGCCAAGGATGTTGGCACGGCTGATGGCGGGTATGACGTCTGCATTCTGGAAGCCGCCGTCGAGCACGGCTATTGTCATACCTCGTCCTCGATTCCCGATGCTATGCAGGCGCTGGCCGGCGAGCATCTCAATCTGTTCCTTGCCATTGCCGTAACTCACTCCCTTGATGCTGTCCCAGGCATTGAACGTGTCGTGATATGTGTGCTTGACATAACGGTCGACAGAGTCGGGCGATACCCACACACATTGGCTTTTGGATACGCAGTCGAGAGTGTCAAGGTGGCTGAGGACCGTGCTGTCGTTGCTATGGATGAGGACGGTGTTGTTCCACCGGCTTGTGCCTACCATCACCCATTCCAGTTTAGACTTCTTCTCTCCATTCCTTCTCGCATTCAGTGTCTTGTCTATCAGCCGTAGGTATTTCTGGCTGACGGGCAGGTCTGTGGAGTCGAGTTCTATCTTCTGACGCCTGCGACGCTCAATGGACTTGTGTGACAGCCAGCGCCCTGGGTGTTCAAGTGAATAGGTCGAACCATGCTTGTCTTTCAGAGTATAGCGCCAGATATAGTATTTGCCTCCAGGATATTTCTTCTTGGAGGTGCTGCCTGCACTGGAGAGTGTCACCATGAGCGAGACTATCAGTAAGATTAGCAGTCGGAGTCGCATGGCCTTGTGATTTTGGATGCAAAGATAGTGCAAATTGCGAGAAATACCAAATTTATTTGAATATTTCCGTGCTTTAGTCTGCCATCATGGAAAAAATGTGTAACTTTGCAGCCAGTTAGTAAAATATGGTGTAGATGGACAACAAGCAAGCCGCACTGGAACTGGGTTCAAAGCCTGTGGGACAACTGCTTTGGCAGTATGCCCTGCCTGCTATTGTGGCTATGACGGCATCGAGCCTGTATAATATCATCGACCGTGCGATGATTGGCCAGTTGGTGGGTCCGGAGGCTATTGCAGGCCTCGGTATTACCTTTCCGTTCATGAACCTCAGCGGTGCGTTTGGAGCGGCTGTAGGTGTGGGTGCCTCTACTTGCATCAGCGTGAAACTGGGCCAGAAGGATTATAGGACGGCAGAGAACTTGTTGGGCAATACGGTGACGCTCAATATGATTATTGGTTTCCTGTTCATGGTGGTGTGCCTGATTTTCCTCAATCCGATACTGCGGTTCTTCGGGGCTTCAGATGTCACATTGCCATACGCCCGAGAGTTTATGATTGTTATCCTGCTGGGTAATATGATCACCCACATGTATTTCGGCATGAATGCTGTGTTGAGGGCTGCTGGCAAGCCCCGCCATGCCATGTATTCGGTACTGTTTACTGTGGGAATGAATATCCTGCTTGTCATTGCTTTTGTATGGTGGTTCCGTTGGGGTATCCGGGGGGCAGCACTTGCAACGGTGACGTCGCAGTCGATGGCGCTTTGCTGGCAGATGTGGATATTCTCGAATAAGAATGAATTGTTGCATCTGAAGCGTGGCATCTATCGGCTGAAAGCCAATCTCGTGAAGAATATCATCAGTATCGGCATCTCGCCATTCCTGATGAACGTGACATCTTGTGTCATCGTGATTTTCATGAATAATCAGTTCGTGCGCTATGGCGGTGACATGGCGGTGGGGGCCTATTCGATAGCAAATTCTGTGGTGATGGTGTTCTTCATGTTCGTGATAGGTATCACCCAGGGTATGCAGCCGATTGTGGGATATAACTATGGTGCGGAGAAGTTTGACCGTATGCTGCGCTGCCTGTTCCTGGCCATTGGATGTGCCACAACTATCTTGCTTGTTGGCTGGTCGCTCTGCATGCTATTCCCCCGTCAGATAGCAAGGATCTTCACTACAGATATGACACTGCTCGACTTGTCGGCACGAGGCATCAAACTGAATATGCTTGTCTTCTTCGTGGTAGGTTCACAGGCTGTGATTACGAATTTCTTCCAGTGTATAGGCAAGGTGAAGATATCAATCTTCCTGAGCCTCTCGCGCCAGTTATTTCTCTTGCTGCCGATGGCTTATGTGTTCCCTTTGTTCTGGGATCTTGATGGGGTGTGGTACTCGATGCCAGCCTCTGACTTTGGTTCGTTTGCGATGACCATTCCGATGCTGTTATGGTACATGAGGAAGTTTAAAGTGAAAGGTGAATCATTATGATTGAAAAGAAAATCATCATTAACGTAGGCAGGCAACTAGGTTCTGGAGGGCATGATATTGGCCGTATGCTGGCGCTCGACTTCCAGGCCAAGTATTATGATCGTGAACTGCTGAACCTGGCGGCAAAGGAGAGCGGATTCAGTGAGAAGTTCTTCGAACAGAATGATGAGAAGAAAGGATTCTTTAAAGGCCTCTTTAGTGTGCAGACGTCGCATTTTACTGGTGGTAGTATTTATAAGACCAACTTCTCGCAGGAGAGCCTTTTCCAGTTTCAGAGTGATGCCATCGTGAGGGCTGCTAAGGAGGGCTCATGTGTGTTCGTGGGCCGTTGTGCTGACTACGTGCTCCGTGATTTTGAGAATGTGGTGAATATCTTCGTTACCGCTTCGATGGAATATCGCATCGATCAGATTATGAACAAACAGCATCTTGATCATGATGCCGCTCAGAAGTTTATTGAGCAGAAAGAGTCTGATCGTGCTGCTTACTATAATTATTATACAGGTAAGAAGTGGGGTGCAGCCGAGAGTTATGATCTCTGTATCGACTCCAGTGTCCTTGGCATCATGGAAACAGAGAAAATCATTGCCCAGTTTGTCCGTAAGAGGTTTGGATTATGAAGAGAATAGGCATATTAAGTGATACTCATAGTTACTGGGATGATAAGTACTTGCACTACTTCGAGCCCTGTGACGAAATCTGGCATGCTGGTGATATCGGAAGTGTGGAGGTGGCTGAGAAACTGGCTGCTTTCCGTCCGTTCAGGGCTGTATGTGGCAACTGCGATGGAGGAGACCTGAGACTGATGTATCGTGAGTTGAACCGTTTCAAGGTCGAGGATGTTGATGTGCTGATTAAACATATCGGGGGCTATCCAGGCAACTACGATTCCTCTGTCCGTAGTACCCTCTTTGCCAATCCGCCGCAACTCTTCATCGCAGGACACTCGCATATCCTCAGGGTGAAATACGACAAGACTCTCGGGCTGCTGCATATCAATCCAGGAGCCGCAGGCATGCAAGGCTGGCATAAGGATCGCACACTCATCAGACTGACCATCGAGGGAAAAGTATTTAAGGATTTGGAAGTAATAACTTTAGGAAACAATAATATAAGATAATAATAGAATATGAAAAGAACAATTGTTATTACTGGTGGCGCAGGCTTTATTGGCAGCCATGTGGTGCGCCTGTTTGTGAACAAGTATCCCGATTACCACATCATCAACCTCGACAAGTTGACGTATGCCGGCAATCTGGCTAATCTGAAGGACATCGAGGACAAACCCAACTATCAGTTTGTGAAGATGGACATCTGCGATTTCGACGCCTTCTACAAACTGATGCAGGACAAGAAGGTGGATGGTATTATCCATCTGGCTGCTGAGAGTCATGTGGATCGCAGTATCAAAGACCCTTTTACTTTTGCTAAGACCAATGTGATGGGTACACTCTCTCTGCTTCAGGCTGCCAAACTCTATTGGGAGTCACTGCCTGAGAAATACGAGGGCAAGCGATTCTATCATATCTCTACCGATGAGGTATATGGCGCCCTGGAACTGACTCATCCCGAGGGCATCGAGCCTCCGTTCACCACGACAGCATCGAGTGCTGAGCACCATCTGGCTTATGGTGATAAGTTCTTCCTGGAAACCACGAAGTACAATCCGCATTCTCCGTATTCGGCCTCTAAGGCTTCCAGCGACCACTTCGTCCGTGCTTTCCACGACACCTACGGCATGCCTGTGGTGGTAACGAACTGCTCCAATAACTACGGCCCTTATCAGTTCCCCGAGAAACTGATCCCGCTGTTTATCAACAACATCCGCCACCGCAAGCCGTTGCCCGTCTATGGTAAGGGTGAGAATGTGCGTGACTGGCTCTATGTCGTTGACCATGCCCGTGCCATTGATCTCATCTTCCATGAGGGTAAGATTGCTGATACCTATAATATCGGCGGCTTCAACGAATGGAAGAATATCGATATCATCAAGGTGCTCATCAATACTGTCGATCGTCTCCTGGGTCGCAAGGAAGGCGAAGACCTCGATCTCATCACTTATGTGACAGACCGCGCTGGCCACGACCTCCGCTATGCCATCGATTCTACCAAACTCCAGAAGGAACTCGGCTGGGAACCCTCACTCCAGTTCGAGGAAGGCATTGAGAAGACCGTTCGTTGGTATCTTGACAATCAGGAGTGGCTTGATAATGTGACCTCAGGTGACTATCAGAAGTATTACGATAATATGTATAAAGACAGATGAAAAAGATATTATTATTAGGCTCAGGCGAACTGGGCAAGGAGTTCGTGATTGCCGCCATGCGTGCTGGACAGTACGTGATAGCGTGTGACCGTTATGACAACGCCCCGGCCATGCAGGTGGCTGATGAGCGTGAGGTGTTCTCGATGCTCGATGGCGATGCCCTCGAGGCAGTTGTTAACAAGCATAAGCCCGACATCATCGTGCCTGAGATCGAGGCTATCCGTACAGAACGTCTCTTCAAGTTCGAGGAACAAGGCATTCAGGTCGTTCCCTCTGCCCGTGCCGTCAACTACACGATGAACCGTCGCGCCATCCGCGATCTCGCAGCCAAAGAGTTAGGTCTGCGTACGGCGAAGTATTTCTATGCCAAGACCTTCGATGAGTTCAAGAAGGCTGCCGATGAGATCGGCTTCCCCTGTGTCGTCAAGCCGCTGATGTCTTCATCCGGCCACGGACAGAGTTACGTTCATAACGATGGAGAACTGGAACAAGCCTTCAAGGAGGCTATGGAGGGAAGTCGTGGCGATGTGAAAGAAGTCATCATCGAGGAGTTCATCGACTTCGATTCAGAGTTCACCCTTCTGACCATTACCCAGCAACACGGATGGCCTACGCTGTTCTGTCCGCCGATCGGGCATGTTCAGAAATCGGGTGACTATCGTGAGTCCTGGCAGCCATATAAAATCTCTGATGAGGCTCTGAAGCAGGCTCAGATGATGGCCGATAAGGTGACAAAGGCCCTGACGGGAGCAGGCATCTGGGGCGTGGAGTTCTTCCTGACGAAACAGGGAGAAGTCATCTTCTCAGAGTTGAGTCCTCGTCCCCACGATACTGGCATGGTGACCCTTGGCCACACCATCAACCTCTCTGAGTTCGAACTCCATTTCCGTGCTGTCATGGGACTGCCCATTGCTGGGATCCACTTGGAGCATGCTGGTGCTTCGGCTGTGATTCTTTCACCTAAGGAGGCTTCTACACCCGTTGACCGTTCTCTGCTCGACTACAACTTCGTGGATGCTCTCAAGGAAGACCGTACCCGTATCCGTATCTTCGGTAAGCCTGAGGCTCACAAGGGTCGCCGCATGGGTGTCGTGCTCTGTTATGGCGAGGTCGGTGATGATGTCAATGCCTTGCGTGACAAGGCCAAGCGATTGGCAAAGACTGTCCTTGGCACCGATCCCTACGATAAGTTGAGATAAAGCATGATCGAGACGCTGCAGTCACTTCGCTTCATCTTCGTATTGATGATTTTCATGTCGCACTTTACCTATCGGGGCATTTGTGCGTTTGATGCGGGAGGTGACTGCGGTGTCTCTTTTTTCTTTATACTGAGTGGGTTTGTCCTTTCGCTTGGATATGGCAGTCGGATTCGTGAAGGGACATTCTGTTACGGACGGTTCATGCTGCGGCGTCTGCGGAAGATCTATCCTCTTCATCTGCTCTGTCTGCTGTTCTTTTTGGTGGTGAGCAGGTCTGATTTCGACCTGACAGTACTGCTCAATGCGCTTCTGCTACAGTCGTGGGTGCCTGATCCGCACTATTACTTTTCGTGCAATAGCGTGTCTTGGTTCCTTTCCAGCCTGCTCTTCTGCTATCTCGTGTTCCCCCTTGCCTGTCGGCGGATGTCTGTATGGCTCACGCTGGTGGTCTTTTCTGCTTGCTCGCTGGCGTATCTCGTGGTTCCGGCGGAGAAGGTAAATGCGATTCTCTATGTCCATCCGCTTGTCAGGTTCGTCGATTTCTATATAGGCATGTTGCTCTGTCGCTGGTTTGAACGCGGATATCGTGTGCCGCAGGCTGGATGGCTTGAGTGCCTGCTGATAGTGTGTCTCATAGCGGCTTTGGCGGTCTATCCCTGGATGGATGTGAAATTCCGCAATGCACCTCTCTACTGGCTGGTGCTGATACCCCTGGTCTTGGTCTTTGCCAAAGGGGAGGGGAGGGTGTCTGCATGGCTCAGCACCAGGCCGATGCAGTTGCTGGCCTCGTTGAGCATGCCTTTCTATATGACTCATCAGATGCTGACAGGCATCCTCATCCGCAGGCTTCCGAAGATGCCTGAGGCCCTGATGTTGTTTGTCTGTTTATTGACCATACTGTCGGTGAGTTGGCTGATTGACCGTTTCTTCTTGCGCAAAATGGAAAAGATGGCATAATAATTCCCAAGTCTCGCCGTTATATATTATATAATAGGTATATAATCCTGCAATTGACAAAGTACATGTTCGAGATTATCCGCTACACCCCCGATAAGGCTGATGAATGGAATCAGTTCATTGCGAAATCCAAGAACGGCACGTTCCTCTTCGATCGTCACTACATGGATTACCATCGTGATCGCTTCGAGGACCATTCGCTGATGTTCTATCTCGAAGGGGCGCTGTATGCCCTGATGCCTGCAAATGCGGAGGGTGATGTGCTGTGCTCCCATCGGGGACTGTCCTATGGTGGGGTCGTCATGACTGAAAAGACGACGGCAGCGAAGATCCAGCAGTTGTTTCGTGAGATGAATGACTATCTGAGGCTGCAGGGCTTCTCAAAAGTGATCTATAAGCCCGTGCCTCACATCTTCCATCAGTTGCCTTCCGAAGAGGACCTCTATTCCTTGTTCAGTATCTGCAATGCCCATCTGATAGACCGTAGCCTGTCTTCTGCGATAGACTTGTCGGCGCCTGTGAAGTGGCACAGAGATCGCAAATACGGCATTAACAAGTCGTTTAATCATGGTGTTGTCGTAGGTGAGAGCGACGACTGGGCAGGCTTCTGGCAGGTGCTTGAGTTTAACCTGATGCACAAATATGGGGCAAAGCCTGTGCATACCTTGCAGGAAATCAATTTGCTGCACAGTCGTTTCCCTGAGAATATCCGGTTGTTTACGGCCGCCAAAGAGGGGGAAGTCCTGGGGGGAACAGTGATCTATGTGACACCCGTGGTGGTTCACGCCCAGTATATCTCTGCCAACTTGGAAGGTAAGCAGTTCAGGGTGATTGATGCTCTTTTCGACTATATTCTGCACGACTGCAAGTGGGATGCCCGTTATTTCGATTTCGGCACGTCCAATGAGGAGGATGGCAGGATACTGGTGGAGCCGCTGATCTATCAGAAAGAAGGCTTCGGCGGGCGTGGCGTCTGCTTCGACTGGTATGAGTGGACACTATAACTGGCATCTCCGCAAAAGTAAAACAACTTGTTTTACCTTGTAAGGGATGCCTTCCAAGAGTGTAAAGGATGCCTAGTACGAAGGTAAAACAAGTTGTTTTACTTTTGCGATGATGCCTACTCTGGCAGTAAGAGTATGGTGGCGCTTCTCGCAGCCTGCGCTCCCATCACCAAGACCTGTGCGATGTCTGCCGTCTTCGACGGCCCGCTGATAAACGTGCCGTAGCCGTCGTAGGTCTTGTCGAACTCGATGCGCTTGTAAGCCTCGTGCATGTTGTTCACGATCTGCGACTTCGGCAACAGGATGACGAGGTTCTCGGAGATGAAGCAGACGGCCTTCTCCTTCATCGTCTGGGGAATCCACACACAGGCATTCTCAGCCACGCCGAACTGTCCGCGGATGATGCCGACATCTGTGCCGTTGAGGTCACGGGCACGACCTACGGTGTCAGGATTCCTCGTGGCGATAGTCACTTCGGGCAGGTTCGAGGCGATCTCCTTGGCGTCAGGATACATCTCCTTCACCAGTTCGTTGATGTCCTGGCCCTCTTTCACCTCTATCACGTGGCCTCCAACGCTCTCCGTCATCTTAACGAACTGCACCAGCGGATCGGGGTAGGTGATGGCTTTGATGTCACTCAAGTCGGGCATGTCGAACTGCTCTCGTACATTCGCCCTATACCTTTTTAATATATCTTCCTTGTTACTCATAATTTATAAGGTAAAAGTGAACAGTGAAAAGTGAACAATTTGCTTCCGCTCTCCATGTTCAATTTGTTTCGTTATTTTGTTTTGTTGTTTTAATTGATGAAATAAGAAGAGCAAGAACCTCCGAGTGGCGAACAAGTATCTTGAATGTAAGTCATATGGCGGCAGCAAATGGTTCACTTTTCACTATTCACTTTTCCCTTCTTCCACATTGTGTGGAAGGTCTCTTTGGGGAATTCCATCATTTTGTGGCCGTCGGCCCAAGGGTTCAGTCCGCAGTTCATCAACGGCGAGGGGATGATATTCGCCCAATGAGCCAGAGCCGTACCGAGGTTATAGAGGCCTTCGCTGCCATAGAGCGTACTCATTCCTTTGCACATCAGTTTCTTCTGCGGATTGGCGGTGCCGAAGTCGTCGAGTTGCTGGCGCCACAGATAGATCTGGTCGCCCAGGTTGACCTTCGCAGGGCAGAGCGTCTGACAACTGTTGCAGAGTGTGCAGGCGCTGACGTTGCCTGAGTGCTTCTGCGGATCGCGGAGCATACCGAGGTTGATGCCGATGGGACCAGGGATGAAGTAACTGTAACTGTAACCGCCGCTGCGACGATAGACAGGGCAGGTGTTCATACACGAACCACAGCGGATGCACTTCAAGGCCTCCCAGTGCTCAGGGTTGCCGATCCACTCTGAACGCCCGTTGTCCACCAGCACGATGTGCATTGGATGGGCCGTCGGACGGGCTTTGCGGAAGTGGCTCGTGAAGGTCGTCGTAGGCTGGCCTGTTCCTGCACGGCAGAGCATACGCTGGAAGACGGCCAGACAGTCGTAGTTGGGGATGATCTTCTCCAAGCCGATGGCGGCGATGTGCAGTTTGGGGCAGGAAGTCGACATGTCGGCGTTGCCCTCATTGGTGCATACCACGATGTCGCCCGTCTCGGCTATTCCGAAGTTGCCGCCTGTCATGCCTGCGTCGGCTGTCAGGAACTCGTTCCTCAGACTCAGTCGTGCCACGTAGGTCAGATAGGTGGGATCATGGTTGCCCTTCTCACTGCCCAGTTTCTCTTCGAAGAGTTCGCCCACGTCGTCGTGGTTCAGGTGGATGGCAGGCATTACGATATGGCTGGGCTTCTGACCTTTCAACTGGATGATGCGTTCGCCAAGGTCTGTCTCTACCACTTCGATGCCGTGCTCCTCCAGATAGGGGTTCATCTCGCACTCCTCCGTCAGCATCGACTTCGACTTCACGATCTTCTTCACATTGTGGTTCTTCAAGATGCCGTAGACAATCTCGTTAAACTCCTTGGCATCCTTGGCCCAGTGGACGATACAACCATTCTCTTCAGCCTTGGTGGCAAACTGGTCGAGGTACTCGTCGAGGTGGGTGATGGTGTGGCGCTTGATGGCGCTGGCCTTCTCACGTAACTGCTCCCACTCGTCCAACCCGTATGCCATATTGTCACGTTTGGTTCGTACGGCCCAGAATGTGGCGTCATGCCACTTGGCGTAGGTCTGGTTCTTCAAGAACTCTTTTGCTGCTATACTATGTCCTGTACTCATAATCTAAGGTAAATTTTTCACTGTTCACTTTTCACTGTTCCCTTTGAAATATTACAGCCCCGCTGCTAATATTTCAACCACATGTTTGAACTCTACTTGGAGACCTTGCTTCTTGGCAATACCAGCCATGTGCATCAGGCAGGAACAGTCTGGACCTGTCACGAAACGGGCTCCCGTCTTCATGTGCCGCTCTATCTTGTCGATACCCATCTGCGTGCTGACGGCAGTCTCTTCTATAGAGAACATACCGCCAAAGCCGCAGCACTCGTCAGGGCGCTCAGGCTCAAGCACTTGGATGCCTTCCACCAGATTGAGCAGATCTTTGATCTTGTTGAACCTGGGGATGTTTTCTTCGCTCGGAGAACTGAGGCCTAATTCACGGACGCCATGACAGGAGTTGTGCAGGCTGACCTTGTGGGGGAACGTGCCCAGCGGATGGCTTACCTTCACGACGTCGTGGAGGAACTCTACCACATCCATGATCTTACCAGAAGTCATACACTCATGCTTGCCTTTCAGCAGACGGGGATAGTTCAACTTGATAAAAGCCGTACAACTGACTGAAGGGGCTACGACATAGTCGAAGTCCTTGAACTTCTCTTCGAATTTCTCTGCCAGGGGGATGGCGGAACTCTCGAAACCAGCATTGGCCATGGGCTGTCCGCAACAGGTCTGGTTCAGCGGATAGTCCACATCAAGCCCTAAGTGATTCAACAGTTTGTATGTGGCTACTCCTACCTGAGGATACACCACATCGACATAACAGGGGATAAATAGGCCGATTTTCATATTGTTAGTGTATTATTATCATGACGTTTTCAGTTACTTTGGCTACAAATATAGTGAAATTTCTTCAAAAATACTAATAAATAGATATTTTATCTTTTAATTTTATGCTTTATTAAAAGTATTTGTTTACCTTTGTGGCATAATATTTGCTTGAAGCGTTATTGTATTGAATTAATAAATGGCTTATGAATTATAACGAATTGAATTTTGGAACTATGACTCGTGAGCAGGAACTCTCGATGTCAGCCGCCTTCCCCGTACTGATGCGGAAGGTGTATGTCTGGATGACGTTGGCCTTGGTTATCACGGGCGTCACCGCCTATGGCGTGGCTACCAGCCCCGGTCTGATGATGGCCATTGCTACGAACAAACTTTTGTTCTGGGGGTTGATCATTGCTGAGTTTGGACTGGTTTTGGCTGTCAGTGCTGCCATCAATAAACTCTCCCTGACGACGGCAACGATGCTGTTTGTGCTGTATTCGGTGATTAATGGCGCCACCTTGTCGTTTATCTTCGCTGTCTATACCATGTCGAGCATCGCCAGTGTGTTCTTCATCACGGCTGGCACGTTCGCGGTGATGGCTTTCATCGGATATACGACCAAGAAAGACCTGACGTCGATGGGCAAGATCCTGCTGATGGCACTGATCGGCATCATTATCGCAACAGTCGTGAACATCTTCCTGAAGAGCACAGGACTGGAGATGATTGTCAGTTATCTGGGTGTGCTGATCTTTGTCGGCCTGACGGCTTATGACTCGCAGAAGATTAAACAGATGTTATTGATGGCGCCTGATGCAGGGGAGGGTGCACAGAAACTTGCTTTGTTGGGTGCATTGTCGCTCTATCTCGACTTCGTAAATCTGTTCATTTACCTGCTTCGCATCTTTGGACGCAGAGAATGACTATATATAATATATAAGGTGTAACCTTATTTTGTCAATATTCCCGAAAACTTTCATGTTTTTGGGAATTTTTTCGTTTAAAAGTTTGGATGGTATTGAAATTATTCGTACCTTTGCATCCGCTTTCGCTCAAAAAACGGGCGACGGCACAGAAGAAAGAGTTCTTTGAAAGATTTACATAGACAGAAGTAGTACAAGAAGCGAGTGCCTTATAATATGATTTGTACAGGCACTTGGGTAGAAGAAACAAACCGTTCAATTCTTGAGGAGGCTGCTC